>Ga0076234_102_pt1 | contig 39663 bp, 36 predicted proteins | sample RifGroF1_FD_67873 | JGI IMG/M metagenome (GOLD analysis project Ga0076234, IMG submission 67873) | Parcubacteria bacterium GW2011_GWF1_40_5
AATACCTTTCTCCTTCTGGGTTGATGAGACCCAATAGTCGATCTTTATCGAGCCGAGACGCGCATTGCATCCATCTCGATAAAGAAAAGTTGGTAATCAACCTCCTTTTCCCAAGTTTTCTTTGAAGCCTGAGAAAAGGAGGTTATATATATATATGTTAAAGTGCGTTTTCAGTCGAAAAAACCCGCCTGGTGTGGCGGGGTGTTTTCTCAATTCTTCAATCAACTACAGCACCCCGTGTCACATAAAGCGGTTAATAATCCATTGGTGCTTGCAATTGAGTTGTAGTGTCATACTAAGGTAGTATTTTCAATCACACTCCGAATTTGTCAATCAGGAAAAATAGCGATATCTCAGATATAATAATGATATGGTTATGAGAACGCTCATCGCAGAAACTCAAAAAAAGATTGGTGTAAGGAAGGGGCGAAAACGCCCAATCCTCTTTTTCATCAGAATGAACTCAATCCAAATGGGGAGGAAGAACAGTGTGAAAGTGATCGAGACATGAGCTTTCTGACTTCTGATTTATAGTAATTCCACAAGCTTAACAAAAAAGTTCAATTAATTTCCACAAAGTCCGATAAGTGATTAACTTCACAGGACTTTATATGCAATTTAAAGCAATCATCCTTCTCTCAATATTCTGCTGTCTGCAAGGCTTTGCTGCACTCAAAGAATTAGAAACCAGAAAGGCAGTTTTAGAATCTCTTCCTCCGGATCTTTCTTCTCTATCCAATAACTCCAAAGTTCTGGATTTAAAGAAAAAATTCAAGTCTAAAATTATCAAAGAAAGCAAGACGGCCTTGTTTCTGAAATATTTTTCTGAATCTAACGATGTGACAATTGGGACTCAAAAACAAAAATTAACCTACGTCTATCTCAAGGCAAATCAAACGCTTAAAGATAAGCATTCGCAACTTTTCTCCAGAGTTTATTCAGAACTCACCAGCAAAGAAAAAGACAAAATCAACGAAGACTTGAGTTCTGCTTCTCACGATACAGGACGTTTTATAAAAATCGACTTGCCTGAGCAAGGTCTGATGCTTGAGTTTTCAAACAACGAAGCGAAGAGCCTTCATTCTGTGACCTTCTGGACACCAGGGGAGAAGCACCCATGAAGCTTACCCTTCTAAGTCTACTTTTTGTCTTCAGTGCCTTTGCCCAGGATGAATGTAAGCATGACACTCATCCTGAGCTATCGGATCTCATACATCTTGAAAAGCAACTGGACTGGATGGCCGCCTCTGATAGCGATATCAAAAATGCCTTCTGTACCCGCAAAACTCCATTTACTCCTGATGAAATGAATCAGTGGCTAAATACCAATAAGTCATCACTGAGCTTATCCAGGAGCATTAACGGAATTAATTTTGAAAATGAATCGCCGGAAAACCTTGAAAGTTTCAGGCTTCTGACTTCATTTGTAGATATCCTCGGAAAACCGATGCCAGAAAGGCAGAAGATTTTTTCTTCTACCTGCAAAAAAGTTGATTGCGCAGTAAAAGAAATTTTTGGAAATGATGTTGGGCCGCAACTTTTGTTTATGCATCGACGTTATGGCATGAATGGGTCTCATATTGTAAAAGAAGCAACCGAAGCTGCTCTTTGGAAAAAAGAAGAACTGGATACCGTTCTCCTTGCCTTATCGGATTTCCCGGAAGGTCTCATGCCAGTCGAGGAATCTAGAACTTTCATTCATGCTGCCCGGGAATCAGATAACGGGCGGACAATCGCAAATGCCGTTATTACCGTTTATCAACTCTGGAATAAGCAAACTAAAGAACAGCAAAGATCTACTGTGGTTCATGAGCTTGGTCACGTTATTGCCAAAGTGACTGACTTTGATGAAAGTCAGCTTTGGATGAAGAACTCCGGCTGGAGCAAAACTACTGAAATCAGAAATGGAATAAGTGTGGAGGTTCCGACTGCGGCAAAACCGGAAACAATTGTTTCTAAATATGGGCAGACTAATGAGTGGGAAGATTTAGCAGAATCAGTTGTAGCTTATCGTTATAACCCGAAAGCGTTGAAAGAAATTAGTCCCGAAAAATACAAACTGGTTAAAAAACTGATTTTTGATAACGTCGAATATACTTCGGAAGAAACCTGCAAGTCTCCCGATAGAATCAGCCAGGGGTTAAAAACCAAAGCACAACAAAAGTTAGCAACCTGGGTTCCTACAGAGCCAGAGTTAACACAAATTGCGAATCGTTGCAGCGTACTAGCAGTCACAACTCTGGCAAATACCGGTAGCGTCACTTTTGACTCCGCAGAAAATAAGCATTGCTACGAAGATGCAGTTCGTGCGCAATCTTCTGAGTTTTTGAAAGCTGAAGCTGCTTCAGATCCAGACCTTGCTCACATGGGACCAATCCTTAGAAACGTTAAACTGGATATTCCTGCTTCAATTCTTGCAAGTACGGCGGAGAAATCGCGCATTAATCATAAGAAGAATTTTTCCAAGCAACTGGCAAACATGGCTGCAGAGAAACTAAATTGTGATCCGGATTTCAATAAATATGCTTATCAGAAGTTCAATAAAGATGAAATTGGGATGGACACTTATCGACACAGAGAAGATTTGAATAAAATCGGTGCCAAAGTCTGTAAGGGTAAATCGAAGGGTGCTTTGAAACAGACTATCAGTAGCATGTTGAGATAAAAAAAAAGCCCTCTTCCGAGGGCTTTTCTAATTAAATTTGTGAATCGTGATTACGTTCATTCTTCTTCATGAAAGATGGAGTATCAAACTCATCTTCGTCAAAGTTAAAGAACCCAAGTTTTTCAGCAATTGATTTGATTCTGCTCTCGCGGTTTTGAGCAGCCTGAGCTGTTCCGTTGGCCTGAGAAGCTTCAGCATTATCAAAGTGAGAATATTCCTGGCGCTCAACCACTGCCGGAGCTTTTGGAGCTACAGGAGCGGAAGATGTATTTGGCTCAAAGTTTTTCTGAGATTCATACTTAGAAGCTGCACTTTGAAGTTTTTCTGCCCAATTGATTTTTGGTTTAGTTGCAGCCACTTCTTCTTTCGCGCCTTCAAGATCAAAGCTCATTTCAGACTTAACAGCGTAATCTGTTTTAATCTGAACCGGTGCTTCTTCCATGCGAGGTGCTTCGTATTTTGGTGCTTCATACTTCGGAGCTGCTTCCATTACTGGAGCATATGTCTGAACTGGAGCTGGAGTTGTACGAGTTGCGAACCCAGATGAAACTTCTTTCTTCGCAGAAAGAAGACCTGTTGCGATCACAGTTACTTTTACGTTTTCGCCCATGTTGTCATCGATAACTGTACCGAAGATGATTTCAGCATCTTCATCAGCAGCTTCCATGATAAGTGTAACGGCTTGGTTCGTTTCGAAAGTTGTAAGACTAGAGTTACCAGTGATGTTAATGATGATGCCAGTAGCACCATCGATTGAAACATCTTCCAGAAGTGGAGAACTGATCGCTTGTTTAGCAGCTTTAAGAGCGCGCTCAGATCCAGAAGCTGTTCCTGTACCCATAAGAGACATGCCCTTATTAGTCATAACAGTCGAAACATCTGCGAAATCCGCGTTGATAAGACCAGTGTTATTGATCAGATCAGAAATACCTTGAACAGCATTCAATAGAACTTCATCAGCAGCTTTAAAAGTATCAACTAGTGATAAATTTTCGCCAGCAAGCTGAAGCAGACGCTGGTTAGGAATACAAATAAGTGAATCAACTGATTCTTCAAGTGAACGAATTCCTTCGTCGGCCTGGCGTGAACGTCTTTTACCTTCAAACATGAATGGCTTAGTTACCACACCAACAGTGAGGGCACCCATTTCACGAGCAAGTTTAGCAATAACCGGAGCTGCACCTGTGCCTGTGCCACCACCCATTCCACAGGCGATGAACACCATATCTGCACCTTTGATGACATCTTGGATTTCCGATTTAGTTTCTTCAGCGGCTTTTTTTCCGATTTCCGGGTCCATGCCGGCGCCCAAGCCCTTGGTAAGATTTTTCCCTATGTGAATTTTCTTCTCAGCGAGCGAGTGGTGCAAGTCCTGCGTGTCGGTATTCATACAAATAAAACTTACACCCTTAACCTTAGAATTTATCATATGGTTAATGGCATTCTTGCCTGACCCGCCTATTCCGATGACCATAATACGGGCGAAACTCTCTATTGCTTGATTGATTTTTGGCATAAATGTGTTCTTATAATTGATAATATGTATATGACTTTATAGGAGACATACTAGCACTAGAGCAAAAAAAAGCAAATTATCTGCTTTTTAAAAATTAAAAATTAAAAGTTGAAAACTAGCGAAGCTACGGCAGTAGCTGTTTTATGCTTGATTTTAGTGCATTTTTTAGATCTTTATAAAAGTTAACAAATGAATTTTCAGAATAGCCGTCATTGTCTTTGGATGCTAAAAGCCCCAGAACAGTAAACCAAGAACAGTCACGAAGCTTGGTTTTCGAATTACTGAAAATCTCACTTGTTCCCATGGCAGAGGGGAGTTTCAGCACCATTTTTGACAACTCTACCAGCCCTCTTACATTCGCGCCGCCACCGACAAAGATGATACCGGCCGGTAATAGCCCCGATCTCTTTATCTTTTTTAAATGATTTTCTATCAATTCAAAAATATCAGACAAGCGTGCCTCGATAAACTCATCTAATTTTTTCTTTGAAAATTCTTCGGCATTATCTCCGCGTTTTAATTTTTCGGCTACATCAAGTGGAATTTTAAATCCCAAAGCAATATCATTCGTAATATCCGTTGAGCCTATAGAAAAAGTAAAAATTGATATCAATTTTCCATTTTCAAAAACAGAAAGTGACGTTGTCTCCTCTCCGATATCAACCATTCTGTTTTTCCATTAAAGCTATGTTAGCGAGCGCTACAGGGGAGGCGATGACGTCTATGGTTTCCACTCCAGCTTCGGCAATTACCGCTATTAAGTCTTCCAAGTGCTGGATAGAATAAGTAACAAAAAGAGCTTTTACTTCAAGCCTGGTGCCACGCATGCCTTCTAGTCGGCCCAGCACCTCTTTACCGTCAAGTCGGAAGGAAACAGGGTAGACATGAATAACTTTCTTATTTCCCAAATTTAAGTTGTTTTCACAATCTTCCAATGCTTTGTTTATGTCAAGGGTAGTTACCTCGCCGTCAGCCTTGGATATGATAACTCCACCGGAGCCAGTTTCTCCCCGCAGGGTACTGCCACTGACACTGACAAATGCTCGCTTTATTTTTATTCCAGAAGTTTTCTCTGCATTTGCCACCGCATTTTTTATTGAAATTAATGCGGAATTTGCGTCAATCACATAGCCATGTCGCAGTCCCGAAGTTTCAGCCTCGCCCACGCCAATAATTTTAGGATTTTTTTCTCCTTTTACGAACTCTCCCACTACGACTCTCGTCGTTCCGGAGCCCACGTCTATTCCTACTGAAATATTTCTTACCATATTTTTTACAGTATTTTTTTTCTGCTCTCTCCATTGTACTACTATGTCGCATACCTTTCAAATGAAGCATGCCGTGGATAACTAAAAAACCGACTAATTGCGGAAAAGTTTTGTCGAACTTTTTTGTTTCCTTTTTAATTACAGCGTTGCATAACACAAGCTCCCCCGTGTCTTTACGTAAAGAGAAAGACAAGACATTAGTCGCCTTGTCTTTATATCTCCATTTTTTATTTAGTTCTCTAGATTTTTTTTCACTAACAAATGCTATAGAAAGGTCATAATCTTTGCCCAAGATGTCATTTTTGACTTTATCAAACATATTACTACTTGGTTGCCATCTTGCCGAGCTTCTTGAGTTTCTCTATTTCATATCTCCTGGCCATTCTTTTTAGGGCGCTGTTTTTCACTTTTAGTTTGGATTCTTTTCTGACGTTGTAGCGAGCGCTTTTCACGTTGCGAATAATTCCGGATTCCTGAATTCTGCGAGAAAAACGGCGCAAAATACTGGCGTTGTTTTCGTTTGGTTTCTTCCTAATTTCTATTACTGTTTTTGCCATATAAATTATAGGTTATCATTGTTTACTTCTCTGTGCAACTCTGAAAACAGAGCCACGGTTCTGCCGAAGTCAGCTTCGGCCACGATGAAGATGAGCTCGGTGGGCGTGGAGACCAGCTCTTCTATGTTGATGCGGGCGCGAGCAGTTACCGAGAGAAGGGAGAAAAAAACATTTGGAGTGCCGAAAACTTCCGGACCGTAAGAAACTCCGATGGCGGCAAAGTTATGGTTTACCCACTTCGGTTTCATAGTGAAATGTTTCAAAATTTTAGCCTCCAGATTAGACGAGCAAATAATATCGATTTCTGTGGTGCCAATAGTTGTAGTAAAAAAGTCTTCTGCAGATACAGAAATATTTTTATGCAATGATTCCAACTTCTCAATGAATTTGGTACTATTTTCATAAGCTATCTCCGTGAGTGGAAGTTTGGTAGTAATATTTTTTATTGCTACTTTATGTATCAGCGGTCTCTCTTTTTTCAGTTCTTTCGCAAGGCGGGAGAGGGAAACCACCAAACTCGCTATAGTTGTGTGCTTTTTTGTGAGTAACTCTACCTTTGACTTTATCCGGTACGCATAACTGCTCATATTCATGTAGCCGTTGGTTAGGGCAAAATAAGCCTCTATTTCTTCTAGCACTATATCTCGCACAGCTGACTGTATTTTTATCATGCTGATATTCTAATAGATTTAACAAAAAGTTGCAATAACAGTGTTAATGTTAAAAAATTTAACTTCTACTAATATACTTGTTATCCTATATATAAATGAAAAGTAGAATAAAAATTGCCTTAATTGGCTTTGGAAAAATGGGTAAAGAAGTGAATGCTCTATGTGAAGATTCTCGAGATTTTGAAGTGGTTTCAGTGAGTTATAAAAATATAAATGACAAGCTGGACGTAGAAGGTATTAAAAAAGCAGATGTTGCCATAGACTTTACTTCACCGGATGTGGTTATAAAGAATATAGAGCAAGTAGGAAAGCTCGGCGTGAATATGGTCATAGGCACCACTGGGTGGTATGACAAAATGGATACCGTAAAAAAATTAGTCAGCAAAAATAAAATAGGTTTAGTCTACAGTCCGAATTTTTCGGTGGGAGTAAATATATTTTTCAAGATAATGGATTTTGCCTCTTCGCTTTTTGCTAAATTTCCGGATTATGATGTGTATGGGCTGGAAGTTCACCACAAAGCCAAGCTCGACAGTCCTTCCGGTACTGCCTTGAAAATTGCGAGCAAAGTCAATGGATTAAACTTTACTTCAATTCGTGCGGGCAGAAACCCAGGTTTCCACGAAGTGGTGTTCGACAGCGTCGCTGATGGCATCACATTTTCTCATCAAGCATACAGTAGAATGGGATTTGCCAAAGGGGCATTATTAGCTACCAAATTTATTAGTAACAAAAAAGGGATGTATCCTTTTGAACATTTATTCAAAATATAAAATGAAAAAAATAAAATTTTTTGGCTCAATTCCGGCAATAGTCACACCATTTAAGAAAAATGGAGATTTGGATTTACCGGCATTGGAGAAGTTGGTTGAATATCAGCTCAAAGGCGGAGTGGATGGCATTGTGGTTGCCGGCTCCACTGGAGAAGCAGCTACGCTCAACGATGAAGAATATATTACTGTTGTAAAAACAGTAGTAAAAAAAGTTGCAGGAAGAATTCCGGTCATTGCCGGAGCCGGTTCCAATGATACTAAAAAAGCGATTCACTTTTCTAAGCTGGCCAAGTCCGCCGGAGTGGACGGTCTGCTTCACGTAACGCCTTACTACAACAAGCCGACTCCTGCCGGTCTGGTGCTTCACTTTAAAGCAATCTCAAAAGCTGTGAATCTGCCTATCATTATTTACAATGTTCCCGGGAGAACCGGTTCTAATATACAGCCGGGAGCTATTATCAAAATAGCGCGAGAAGTGCCAAAAGTTGTAGCAGTCAAAGAAGCCTCCGGTTCATTAAACCAGATGATGGAAATTATAAACGAAGCAAAAAACGGTTCCAAAAATCTTAAAAACTTTGTCGTTCTATCTGGTGATGATGCCTTGGCATTGCCTCTTATTGCTCTTGGAGGCAAAGGCTGTATTTCTGTGGTCTGTAACGAGACCCCAAAATTATTTTCTGACATGATTCACTGCGCTCTCAAAGGTAAATTAGAAGAAGCAAAGAAATTACACTATAAACTTCTTGACTTGATGAATGTTAACTTTATCGAGTCTAATCCCATTCCGGTAAAGACGGCTCTGGCCCAAATGGGGCTTATCACAGAAAGTTTCAGATTGCCGTTAACTTTTATCGAAGAAAAAAATAGGCCTATCATAGAGAAAGTCTTGAAAGAGTTAAAGTTGATAAAATAATAATGGCCACCATTAATAAAAATTACAATAAATTGCAAAAAGGATATTTATTTGGCGAGGTTTCCAAACTGACGCAGGAGTTTATGAAAAAAAATCCCAGTGTAGAGGTTCTAAAGCTCGGAGTTGGTGATACCACAGAGCCTTTAACTCCTACCGTCATTAAAGGATTGCACGAAGGAGTAAAAAGGCTTGGGAACGTTAAAACATATATAGGCTACCAAGACGCCGAAGGCAAAGAGGGGAATTTGAGACTATTAACTGCGTTGGTGAATTTTTATAAAAAAAGAAACATTAGCTTGAGGATGCAAGAAATTTTTATCAATGATGGAGCCAAAACAGACTTGGCAAATATACAGTCAATATTTAGTTTGAATAATGTCGTAGCAATTTCGGACCCTGTGTATCCGGCATATTTAGATACTGCGGTTATATCAGGTAGGACTGGAAAATGCGTCAACGGAAAATATCAAGGCCTGGTGTATATGGCATGTAATGAAAAAAATAATTTTGTGCCAAACCCTCCAAAACAAAAAGTGGATATAATTTATCTTTGTAATCCCAATAACCCTACCGGCTCTGCCGCTACAAGAAAGCAATTAAAAGCTTTTGTAGATTATGCTCTAAAGAACAAAGCGGTAATAATTTTCGATGCCACTTACGTCGAATACATATCAAACAAATCTTTACCAAAAAGCATCTACGAAATACCCGGAGCCAAAAAGTGCGCCATAGAAGTTAATAGTTTTTCCAAGTGGGCGGGGTTTACGGGTGTGCGATTAGGGTGGACGGTAGTGCCGATGGATTTAGTTATTGAAAAGACAAAAAAAGGCATAGTTAACGGTTTGTGGAGCAGACGGCAGGGCACTATGTTCAATGGAGCGTCTAATATATCTCAAGAAGGCGCCTTGGCGGTTTTATCACCTGCCGGTCAAAAAGAAAGTAAAAATTTAGTTGGTTACTATATGAAAAATGCGATGCTCATAAAGAAAGCTTTACAGAAACTTGGCTTGAAAGTTTTTGGCGGAGAACATGCGCCATATATCTGGGTTAAAACTCCGCGTAATTTAAGTTCTTTGCAGTTTTTTAACAAATTATTGGAAGAAGCATATGTTGTGGGTACGCCCGGCTCTGGTTTTGGCTCCGAAGGGGAGAGCTATTTGCGTTTGACTGCTTTCGGGCACAGAGAAAATATAATAAAAGCGGTTAAAAGTATACAAAAGAATTTAAAATTATAATGCTAAATAATAATAAGAAAAAAGTTGCAATAATTGGAGCGTCCGGTCTTGTCGGCAGGACTATACTAAAAATCTTGGAAGAAAGAAATTTTCCTGTTTCAGAGTTGCTTCCAATAGCAAGCCAAAAATCAGTTGGCAAAGAAATAACTTTTAACGGAGTGTCGCATAAAATCATCTCCATCGAAGATGCGCTAGCAGGGAAGCCGGACATCGCTTTTTTTTCCGCTGGTTCGGCAGTATCTCTGGAGTGGGCTCCATTTTTCGTGGAAGCTGGCGCAATAGTGATTGATAGTTCTTCGGCGTGGAGGCTGGATCCTTCTAAAAAAATTATAATACCTGAGGTAAATGGCAGTATTTTAACCAAAGAAGACAAAATTATTGCCAAACCGAATTGTTCGACGACGCAATTGGTTCTCGCGCTTTATCCGCTCCATAAAGAGTTTGGAATAAAAAGAATAGTTGTCTCCACCTATCAGTCAGTTACCGGTACAGGGAAAGGCGCAGTGGACCAGCTCATGAATGAAAGGAGAGGAGTAGAGGGTGAGATGGCGTATGCCTACCCGATTGACTTAAATTTAATTCCCCAAGTTGACATTTTTCTTCCAAACGGCTACACCAAAGAAGAAATGAAAATGGAAAATGAAACCAGAAAAATTTTAGGTGATGAAAGCATATGTATAACTACCACTGCTGTTCGGATTCCAGTTATCGGCGGGCATTCGGAGTCAGTGAATGTGGAGTTCAAAGATTACTTTCCGAAATGCCTGGAGTTGTGGTTGTAGACGATGTGCAGAATTTAAAATATCCCATGCCCATATATGCAGAAGGAAAGGATGAAGTTTTTGTCGGCAGGCTCCGCCGTGACGAATCAAATCCTAAAACCCTAAATATGTGGATCGTGGCGGACAATCTGCGCAAAGGCGCTGCCACGAATGCAGTGCAGATTGCCGAGTACTTGTGTAATAATAACCTTATATAAAATTATGTCCTTAATTATAAACAAATTTGGTGGCGGAATTATGAGTAGTGCTAAAGCCATCAGACATTTGCCGAAAACTTTCGAGAAGCACATTCATGGAAATTCCATGAATGTATTTTCCGCTTTTGGCAAGACCACAAACAACTTAGAAAAAATATTACATAATTATGCGAGTGGAGACACCAATGAAAGTAGCAAGATAATGCATGAATTAAAAGCTTTTCATTTGGAAATTGCGCGAGATCTTTTTCCCGAGGGGCATGTGACCTTCGGCATAATTGAAGATCTTTTTAAAAAGATGCAAGAGAGACTGTATTTAATAGGGCGAGGCGAAGATAAAAAGTTTATTTATGACCAAATTGTTCCCTATGGGGAAATATTGAGCTCTTTGGTTGCCAGCGAATACCTTTCTCATGTTGGTATAAAAAACAAGCTTGTCCATGCGACTGATTTCCTCAAGACAGATTCGAATTTTAATATCGCGAATGTTGATAAAAAAGCCACCAATGAAAATCTAAAAGTACAAATAAAAGAAGAAATATTTATTACGCATAAAAACATTGTCACCGAGGGATTTATCGGTTTTTGCGAAGAAGGCATGACGACTCTGGGACGCGAGGGTAGCGACTACACTGCGGGGATTCTGGGCAATCTTATGAATGCGAGCAAAGTAGTTCTTTGGAAAGATGTGCCGGGGGTTATGGACAAAAATCCCAAACTAGCCGGCAATGAAAATGTCCAAAAAATAGATTTTATAACCTATGACGATTTTGAAAAACATTTGGAGTTTAATGCTGTTGGCTTGGTACATCCGAAAACTTTAAGGGAAGTAAAAGAGAAAAAAATTCCTCTGCAAGTAAGGCCGTTTTGGGACTTAGAATCTGAAGGAACTTTAATACATATATGAATATAGGCTTTACAAAAATGCATGGACTGGGGAACGACTTTGTAGTCATTGATAATATAAATGGGAAAATTGTTTTATCAAAAGAGCAAATTATTTTTCTCTGTGACAGAAATAAAGGCATAGGAGGTGATGGCGTTATTTTAGTTGAATCTTCAGAAAAAGGGGACTGCTTTATGAATTATTATAATTCTGATGGAACACTAGCCGAGATGTGCGGAAACGGTGTGCGCTGTGTAGCAAAATTTTTGAAAGACAATTTTTCAAAAAATAAAACTAAATTTACAATAGATACACGCGCAGGTACAAAAGAAATAAAATATAATGATGACCATACTTTTTCGGTAAATATGGGGAAAGCTGTTTTTGTGCACACAGATTTTCCGGATAAAAATACAAAATTAGAAGGATTCGATTTTAATTTTGTTTCTGTCGGCAACCCACATGCCATAACTTTTGTAAAAGATTTGGACAAATATGACTTACCTACACTGGGTCCTAAGATAGAAAACAATAAAATTTTTCCAAATAAAATAAATGTTGAGTTTGTGGAGCAAAAAAGTTCTAACGAATTTAAAGTAAAAGTCTGGGAGAGGGGATGCGGGGCGACTCTTGCCTGTGGTACAGGAGCCTGCGCAGTGTACGCGGCAGCTAGGAAATATAAAAACGCTGATGTAGAACTCATCATAGAATTACCGGGCGGAAAATTATATATGTCTGAAAACGAACAAGGCGACATAATCATGCGCGGCCCCGCCGTGTCCGTTTTCAGCGGTATAGTGGAAGTGGTCTAATTAATTTAATATTATTGTTATTATCACAATAACCACGGCCGTTGCTATTGTATTAGTAATACTTAAACATTTTTGTTGTGAAATCACGCATATGCGTAAATTCACAACTATCTACTATCTTTTACATATGTTCGAGATGGTAGATTTTATTCTCTGTTTACTTTCCGGTGCAGTTCGGAAAATAGGGCTACGGTTTGGCTGAAGTTTTTTTCTTCGATGATGAAAATTAGTTCTGTATATGTCGAGACCACTTCAATGATGTTGATACGCGCTCGGGCGATGACGGAATATAAAGAAAAAAGTGTATTTGGAATAGTGAATTGTTTTTCACTGAATGAGATGCCGACTGCCGCCAGATTCTGCGCAGTGAACTTTGGCTTGATGCCGAAATGTTTTAATACCTTGCCAGCAATGTTCGATGAACAAATAATATTGAGTTCAGTGGTACTTATAGTGGTAGTGAAAAAATCTTCACGTGAAATAGAAATTTTTTTATGAAAGGACTCGAGTTTGCTAATTATGCTGTCAGTATTTTCATACACAATGTCTGTCAGCGGCAGCTTGGTAGTGATATTAGCGATGACAACTTCTTGAATAAGTGGCTTTTCTTTTTTAAACTCTTTACGCAGGCGCGATAAGGAAACTACGAGGCTGGTAATGGTTACTTGTTTTTTGGCATGTTCTTCCACTAGGGGACGTATTCTGTGCGCATAACTGCTCATATTCATGTAGCCGTTGGTTAATGCCACATAGGCTTCGAGCTCACTCATAACTATATTCCTTACAATAGGCTGAATTTTTATCATTGTTTAATAATATCACAGATTTTACAAAAAGTCTAATTTATTACATAAACGTTAAAAAAATTAACTTTCACAAACAAGGCTGATATATTTGCAGTATGCATACTAAGAATAATAAATTATATTTTGGAAAGTATTCTTCCACTACGTTGGCCAAAAAATTTGGCACACCTTTATATGTTTACGAAGCTGATGTTATCAGGCAAAGGTATTTGGAATTAATAAAAAATATGCTATATCACAAGTTTCATATACACTATGCCTGCAAAGCAAACACAAATATTTCTATTTTGAAGTTATTACTACACTTGGGAGCAAAGATAGAAACAGTGAGTAGGGGAGAAATAACTTCAGCACTGAAGGTCGGTTTTAAATCTAAAGATATTTTATATACTTCGAGTTCGGTAACCGAAGAAGAAATGGTTTTTGTGATAAAAAATAACATTAAAGTTAATCTGGATTCTTTGTCACAAATTGAGCTGTATGGAAAGTTGAATCCAAATGGCAAAATCGGTATACGCATAAATCAAGGTATCGGTGCTGGGCACCATAGCCATGTCATTACCGGAGGAGTTATGAGCAAGTTTGGAATTCCTCTCGAACACTTGTCACAAGCTAAAAAATTGGCGAAAAAATATAAATTACAAATTGTCAGCTTGCATCAGCATATTGGTTCCAATGTTCTGGATAGTAAAATTTTACTAAAAGCCTTCGATAAGTTGCTTGAGACGGCAAAAGATTTTTCCGAACTGGAATCGTTGGATTTCGGCGGGGGATTAGGTATTCCTTATTTACCGAAAGATAAAAATTTAAATTTAAAATTATTAGGACAAGAAATGACAAGAAAAATGAATAATTTTTCCAAAATATACGGCCGAGAGTTGAATATGATTCTAGAGCCCGGAAGATTCTTGGTTGCTGAAGCAGGAACCTTATTGGCCAATGTTACCGAGATAAAAACAAATCCAAAACGTACTTTTGTAGGAATAAACACAGGCTTTAATCATTTACTTCGTCCTGCCATGTATGGTTCTCATCACGAAATCATAAATGCAAACAAAATTAAAGGAGCAATTATAAAAGTTGATGTAGCCGGAAATATATGTGAATCCGGAGATGTTTTCGGCAGAGACAGAAAGATCAGCAAACCAAAGGTCGGAGATGTTCTGGCTATTAAAAATTCAGGTGCTTATGGCTATGTAATGGCTTCACGCTACAATAGCAGAGAACTGCCACGTGAAATTTTAATAGGCAAAAATGGTATTTTACGCTCAATTTAATTGACTTTTGGCTAAAAAAATATAAGATTATAAGATTATGCAGCAAGCGGGAGACTATATAACTAAAGAGAAAAGGCATGCGTTGGAAATAGAGCTGAAAGAATTAAAAGGACCGAAAAGAAAAGAAATTTTGGAAGCTTTGGAGTACGCGAAATCATTGGGTGACTTGTCGGAAAATGCGGAATATCATCAGACTCGCGAAGATCAGGGCAAGCTCGAAGAGAGAATTACAAAAATAGAACAAATTTTGCAGTCTTCACAGACGGTGAGTGGCGGAGGTGGGGAAGTGGTAGAGGTTGGTTCTAAAGTAGTCGTGCAAAAAGAGAGAAGTAAGGAAACAAAAACTTATACTATCGTAGGCTCTGAAGAGGCTAGCATGGCCGAAGGTAAAATTTCTAACCGGTCTCCGTTTGGCGAAGCGCTTTTTGGCAGGAGAAAAGGTGATAAAATATCTTTTAAAACTCCTAACGGACTAGTTAATTATAAAATAATAAGTGTGTCCTAAAAATTAAAAATGTCTTCAATTGATGAAATTAGAGATACGAGAATAAAAAAACTTGAGCTCTTGAAGAGTAAAGGTGTAAATCCATATCCCGCAGAGTCAAGTAGAGAGCTTGCATTACATGAGGCTACTTTAAATTTTGACACTCTGGAAAAAAATAAAGAAATTAAATGGATTGCCGGACGTGTTATGTCTATACGCGGACAAGGCGCTATTATTTTTATAACTTTAAACGACGGCACCGGAACTTTTCAGGGCTTGCTTAAAAAAGATGTTTTGGGCGGCGAAAAGTTTAACTTCTTTAATGAAGTTGTGGATATTGGCGACTTCGTAGAGATTCAAGGAAATTTTTTTACGACCAAAAGAGGGGAGAAGACTCTTGAGGCCACAGACTGGCATATGCTTTCTAAGAGCTTGAAACCGCTACCAGAAAAATGGCATGGTTTGCAGGATTACGAGACTAGATTTCGTCAGAGATACCTAGACATCCTTTTTAATCCTGAAGCCAAAGAAATAGTAAGGAAAAAAGCTCTCTTTTGGAATGCTGTCAGAGAATTTCATCTGAAGAATGGTTTTCTAGAGGTGGAAACACCGGTTTTAGAGATTACTACCGGAGGGGCAGATGCTACACCATTTAAAACGCATCATAATGCTTTGGACTTAGATGTTTATCTTAGAATATCAGCAGGAGAACTCTGGCAAAAAAAGTTAATGGTTGCCGGAATTCCGAAGACTTTTGAAATCGGCAGAATTTTTCGCAACGAAGGCATGTCTCCGGAGCATTTGCAAGACTATACTCAATGTGAAGCTTATTGGGCTTATGCTAACTATGAAGATATGTATAAATTTTTACAGAAATGCTACCGATACGTGGCGCAGGAAACTTTCGGCACCCTGAAATTTAAGATAAATGGTTTTGACGTTGACCTTGCTTTAGAGTGGCCTCTTATAGATTATACCAAAGAAATAGAGAAACAATTGAAAATCAATATCGAAAAAGCAGACCAAAAAGAAATCGAAATAAAGTTAAAAGAATTAGGCGTGGACTACGAAGCAGATAATAAAGCGCGCTTGATTGATTCTTTATGGAAACATTGCCGTAAAAATATTGGCGGACCAGCTATTCTGGTAAATGAGCCTAAAATTACTTCTCCTTTATCAAAGTCTTCGCCTGATAATCCAGATGTTACAGAACGTTTTCATTTTATTATTGCTGGAAGTGAAGTGGGACAAGGATATAGCGAACTTAATGACCCAATAGACCAGCTAGAACGATTTAGAGATCAAGAAAAGTTGCGTGAAGCAGGGGATACCGAAGCCCAAATGACGGACCATGACTTCGTTGAGGCATTAGAGTACGGAATGCCTCCTACCGCTGGCCACGGCTTCAGTGAACGCCTTTTCAGTTTCTTAATGGATAAACCCATCCGAGAAACCCAAATATTTCCACTGATGAAACCTATTGACGACGAGAAAAATAAAATTAAGGAAATGTATGTGGCTACAGCCATAGTAAACTCCGGCGCCGGACTGGAGCCATGGCAGATAATGAATACCGTAGCTCATCTATCAGCTGCTTTTGGCGCCCGTTCACAGAAAAAACTTTTCAAATTTGATTCGATAAAAACCAAAGATGACAAAAATATAAAATTAAATATTCAGCATGCAATTATGATAAAGACTGCCGACTCTTCGGATGCCATTTGGGCGCTTTCTGACAAGGCGCAAGGGGAGGGCTTAGAGATTGCTCACTTTACCCGAGAGATGATTGAAACCACAAATGATAAAAAAGTTGCCGAGCAAACTCAAATGAAGTCGCAAAAAGATATCGACTTCCTCGGTCTCCTCATCTTTGGCCCTAAGTCCAAAGTAGACGCGCTAACGAAAGACCTCAAGCTTTTCTCATAGTCTTTAATCCCAAAAAGCACATTGTGCGAGCATTTGAAATGTCGCACAATGGGCGCCATGTTTTAGGTCGTAGATAACGACCCAAAACATATATTGTGCGACACGATATCTATTTACCTACACGAGCTACTAAGCTCATACCCTGCCCTTTGGGCAGCTTCACTTGTTGCAAAGTAGACTCTGTTTTCTTGCTTAATAGTTTTGCCGGCTGAACAGCCGATGGAATAATATTTAGTTCCCCTGTTGGAAGCAAAAAAGTTTTTGCCAGCAGAATTTGCTACTTCAGTATTTTGCAAAAGACTAGAAGATTCTATGGCTGAAATTACATTCCCTGCTTGCTGATTACTTACGTCCTCCGTATACTCAATTTTGACTCCCCTCGAGCCATTTCCTTCTTTAGATAGTCTACCTAGCTCAAATGAGCCTAAGCCCACCAAAATGACGATGGTAACTATCATTATGTCTTTACCCTTGTCGCTTTCCAAGAATGTCTTGATTTTTTCCATATATTAGTCTATATTGGTTACATAATACATTACGTAATGTATTATGTAATTATTTTAACACAAATATATGGCACATAGAAAAGCCGGCGGAACGGCCAAAAATTTAAGAGACTCAAACCCAAAATACCTAGGTATTAAACGAACTGATGGCCAAAGTGCTCAAGCAGGCTCTGTTATCGTCCGTCAGCGTGGCACAGTCATTATGGCTGGCAACAATGTCGGCATAGGCGTGGACCATACCCTATTCGCCCTCAAAGACGGCACTGTCAAATTCGGCTCTCGTCGCAAGACTTCTTTTAACGGAAAGACTTTAGTAAAAAAAGTAGTAAACGTTATTTAGATTTTCTCCACCACAAGCTTGAAGAAAGATTTTTTGCCTTGGATTTCAAGTGGAATAGTAAACTCTCCTATTTCTTTAATTGGTTTTTCGAGTTTTATGGCGCCTTCATTTATGTCGGCGTGATATTCTGTCTTCATGGCTTCCACTATATCTCTAGCGCGGATTCCGGAAAATAAATGTCCTTTCTCGTCAGTTTTGCCAGTCATGTGAAGGACTTTATCTTTTATTTCTTCCAGATTTTTAAGAAGCAAGTTTTCTTGCACTTCCCTTTCGATGACAATTTCTTTCTTCTTTAATTCCAATTCTGCCACAGCTTTTGGAGTTGCTGTCATGGCCAACTTTCTCGGCAATAAAAAATTCATAGCGTAGCCATCATTGACTTCTTTTATGTCGTACTTTCTCCCCACTCTCGGCACATCTTTTAAAAAAATTACTCGCATAGCATTATTGTAGCAATACTTCCACTGCTTTCTCTAATTGTACATCTTTTTTATCATTAATATTTTTCGGAGTAAATTCTACCACATAGTCAGGAGTCAGTCCTTTTTCAGAGATAGAAGTTCCATTTGGTGTCAGCCATTTAGCTACTGTTATTTTCAAAAGAGTGTCCGGAGTTATCTTTATCGCCTCTTGTACCGAGCCTTTGCCAAAACTTTGACTCCCCACCAGCTTGGCGCGTCCGTGGTCTCGCATGGCGCCGGCAACTATTTCGGATGCTGATGCGGACCCGCCATCTATCAGAATTACAAATTTTAGTTTGTCGTTAAATATATTGTAGCCTTTACTTCGGAAAACTTCCGCTTTTTTATTGTTACCATAGTCCTCGGTTGCGATTATTTTCTGTGATGGCAGGAACCAACTTGCTATATCAACAGCGGCCTCTAAATACCCTCCGGGGTTTCCCCGTAAATCCAAGAGCATTTTATCGGTTCCAGACTCCGCAAATTTTTTCATAGCCTCACGGAAAAGGTTGGTTGAGTTGCCCGAAAAACTATAAAGCCTTATTATAAAGATGCCGTCTTTCCGCAACTCGGTATCGAGAGTCGGTATATTGATAGTATCTCGTACGATTTTCATTTCTATCGGGTCTTTTCTCCCTTCGCGGGAAATACTAAGTATCACTGTTGTGCCCTTTTCTCCGCGCATCAGTTTAATGGCATCTTCTATACTCAAGCCTGTGGTGACTGTTTTATCAATCTTTAAAATTTTATCGCCGGGCTTAATATTTGCCCTATAGGCAGGGGTGTCTTTAAGAGGCGCTATGACCGTAAGTGTCTTGTCTTTTATGCCTACTTCCATGCCGACTCCGCTGAAATTACCGGCTATTTCCTCTTCGAATGACTTTGCCTCATCTGGGCCGAAAAACACGCTATATGGGTCATTTAGTGAGTCCACGAGCCCTGAAATAGCGCCATAGACCCTACTCTGGTCTTCCACTGTGCTCGCTTTTGGATATTTTTCGTTGATAGTATTCCAAGTCTTCCAAAAAGGAGAAAAGTCAGCTTTTGTGGTCACCAGCGTCTCTTTTCCGGCAAGACCCACGACTTTCTCTATTTCTGATTTTTTATGTATGCCTAGATAAACACCCCAGATGAAAAATATGGCAACAAGCAAAGTGACAGTGGCAATATGTCTTGTTTTTGAAAAATTTTGCATTGTTATATGTTATTATATTTTTTCTTCGCCGATGCTATCAAGATTTTCTGAAAAATTATCAAAAATTTTCTACGAAGCAATCTCTTCTTTTTTAGATTCTTTGTACATAATATAGCTTAAACAAATTAATCCCAGACCGGTAATGGTAAATAAAATATCTTTCCAAGAATATGGAAAACCTAAATATGGCAAAACTGCCACCCAGATGCCTAAAACTAAAAGTATGTAAGCTTTTTTCATGGATATATTGTATTTCATGAAGGTGAAAAATGCAAATTAATCGAAATATTCCGGTGTGTTAAGGTACATCCAGTCCAAGAGACCTCGCATGACAGAAGACGCATTAGCGCCGCCGGTCGAGGGGCCCGACTCCATAATAATCACGAAAGCGTACTTAGGGTCTTCGTACGGCAAGAAGCCCATCACCCAAGAGTTCACTTTATTTTTAGCCACTCCGAGCTCTGCTGTTCCGGTTTTCACAGCGACATGCACATAGGGCACATTCAGTATTGTCGCCGTGCCCGTTGTCACTGCTTTTCTCATTCCTTCACGCACAATGTCAAAGTATTCTTTTTTTAAGTTGACTGTAGAAGTTTTATTTTCCTTTTCTTTGTCATTGAGTATAAAATGCGGAGTTAACATTTTGCCATAACTTGCTATAGCCGCTACGGCGCGGACTATTTCTACCGGAGTAACTTGGAATCCATATTGTCCGATAGCCGTATGATAAGTGTCTCCAATGCGCCAAGGGTCTCCTTGAAAATTTTCTATTTTCCATTGCGGAGACGGGATGGTGCCCTTTTTTTCGTCCGGCAAATCAATCCCAGTTGCTTCTCCAATGCCGAAGAGGCTGGCATACTTGCCAATATTGGTTATACCAAGGCCTCTTTGGTCGCCGTAGCCCCCGCCAATAGAGTAAAAGTAAACATCAGAAGAAACAGCCAAAGCCTCCCTCATATCTGTCCAGCCGTTTACTCTCCAGTCTTTGAAAACAGTCTTTTGGTCTTTAAAATAAGGGTTTGGGATTGAGATGGAACCAGTCGAAAGAATTTTTTTATATTGGTCAATAATGCCTTCAGTTAGAGCTCCAAGCGCGAAAAATGGCTTAACGATCGAGCCTGGAGTATAAAGTCCGGAAACAGTTCTATCCATAAAGAATTTTCTTTTATCGTTTATATACTTATTGATCGCTGATATATCTTCTCCAAGAGATAAAGTTTCGGAATTATATTCTGGGAAGCTGGTAGAAGTCAGTATTTCTCCATTTCTGACATCCATTATTATCCCAGCTCCACCGGTAAAGTTATTATTTTCTGCCAGATTTTTAATTAAAGTAAACAATTCTTTCTGAATTTTTGAGTCAATACTTGTAACCAAGTTATTCCCTCGTTTTGGAATGTTTATGATATTTTCGGAATTTATTTCTTTTAACGCATTTATTTCTATTATTTTTGAGCCATTTTCTCCTTTGATTTTGTCGTTGTATTCTTTTTCTAAGCCGTCTTTACCCATAAATTCAGTTTGCCAATAGTTGCCGTCCTTGTCTTTGGCTGGGTAACTAACGTAACCCAATACATGAGAAAATCCGGGTGACATGTATGTGCGAATAGGCATGTTTTCAGATTCGGACGTTGGACGTCCGGAATTCAGACGTCCAACGTCCGAATTTCTACTGTTCCAAGCCAGCTTTACATTATTTCTGTCATAGATTATTCCTCTCTCGGTAAAGATAATAACTTTGTCTAAAATATTATTTTCGCTTCTTTTCAAGTACGCTTCCCCTTTTTGGATTTGCAGATATATCAGACGGCTGCCAAATGTTACAGAAAAAAGCAGGAATAAAATCCCAAGAAATAAAATGTTCTTTTTAGGTATTGATTTTTCTATTCGTCCCTCGAATTGCTGACGGTCAAAATTTTGCAAATTTTTTGAGTCAAGAAAAATCTCGTCGGGCTCCACGAAAAAGTGTTTGTCACTATTCTTTTTTTTGAACATTTTTCTTATCATACAAGACTCAAGGATAGAATTTCAGTCTCTTTTTTAGTAATTCCACTATGATTAAAAATAAAATCGAAAGCAAAGTAAAATATATACCAAAGTACTTACCTTCTGCCACTCCATACAGCAGGTCTGACAGGAAAAAAGCGAGTACGGCTTCAAAGAATAAAGAAAAGTAAACCATGCCCGCTAATGCCAAAATCATGGATACCCCAAAAGGCATAAAAAGTATTGACGCTATGAGCAGCATACAAGCCAAAAATCGAATTAAAAAATTAAATTCCATATATAACGCAGAATTAAAGCTAAAATAATAAATAGAATACTGTAAAATATAAATTTACTATTAAAAATAAAAGATAAAACGGTAAAAAAGAAAAGCTCCACATATTTAAAAGGTTCTAAAAATTTACTATCGTTTTTTGTACTTCCCTTCTTTATTTTTTCAATATCAGTTTGAACCACTTCTTTTTTATTTTCCGAGGCAGTACCTACACTGGAACGCCAGCCCTCAATTACATTTCCGGTTAAAGTTAAAGGCTTCGCTACAAACTGCGGTATTTTAGCTACAACTGCTTCTTTAACATTTTCCACCGAATCAGAAATAGCGTTGCCAGCCTTGTTTACAATAGAGTCAGATATCTTTGTGCTTGCATCAGCTGTATCAATTATTTTTGCAACTATTTTTTTGCTGACCGTGCGCGAGCTTTTACTTGTTTCGTTTTCCGCCAAGTACACTTCTTCGTACTTGTTTTTAGCCACCAGAAACTTAGCATTTTCAATTTTACCGAAAATATTGTGAGTTCCAACTGTGGCCGTCCAGTCTATCGATACGTCCTTAACACCTTTAGCCGGAGCAGTGAAATCTTTTTTACCCAAGAAGACACTGTTATCAAAAAATACCACAGTACCTGATAATTCTCTAGGGTCAGGGTTGAAAATCAAGGTATATATTTTTATCTTATCTCCTTCGAGAAATGGGTCCAGAGAATACCAGATATTTCCGGGCACAAAACCGGCGTTGGAACTTTGGGCATATGCTCTACAAGCTCCAAACAGAGAATTTATTATCAACACAAAAATTAGAGCTTTTTTAAGTGTCATAAACCATTATACCAGTTTTGAAGCTAAACCTATGTAGTTCGCAGGAGTAATTTTTTTTAACTCTTTTTTTACCTCAATACTCACTTTCAAAGTATCAATAAATTTATGAATATCACCCATTGTTATGTTTTTACCACGAGTCAATTCTTTTAATTTTTCATACGGCATGGCTACACCTTCGCGCCGAAGTATCGTTTGCATAGCCTCGGTAATTACTTCTGGGTGATTGTCTAAGTCTTTAGCCATTTTATGTTTATTAACATCAATTTTTGAAAGGCCTTTTAACAAATTTTCATATGCTATTAAAGAGTAAGCCAAAGCTGAACCGAAGTTTCGCTCTACGGTAGAGTCTGACAAATCTCTTTGCAGACGAGAAATTGGCAGTTTATTAGAAAAGAAATTAAGAAGAGCATTCGCCAAACCTAAATTACCTTCACTGTTTTCGAAATTGATGGGGTTAACTTTGTGCGGCATAGCGGAAGAGCCTACTTCGCCTTTGATAACTTTTTGCACCAGCCATTCGTCGCTAATATAATGCCAAATATCCTGATTAAAATCTATTAGAATAGTATTGATTCTGCGCAAACAATCAAAAATTTCTATTTCCCTGTCATGCGGGTCTATCTGGGTTGTCGGCAAATTTAACTCCAGTTTGATTTTTCTATTTTTATTTAAACTGTTTATAAAACTTTTGGCGAATTTAATCCAGTCAACTTTCGGGTAAGCTACATGATGTGCATTAAAGTTGCCGGTAGCGCCGCTAAACTTTACTGATATCCTTACAAACTCCAGTATGTCAGTTTGTTTTTTTAATCTTTGCTCAAAAACTTTCATTTCTTTGCCGAAGGTGGTGGGCGAAGCGCTCTGGCCATGGGTGCGCGAGAGCATGGGCAAAGCTTTGTATTTTTTAGAGATAGTATTGATGTTTTTTGTTAACAAGATGATTTTTGGAATAATAACTTTTTCCAAAGCGTCACCGAGCATCATCCCCCGGGCAACAGTGTTAATATCATAGGACGTCAAACCAAAGTGAATCCATTCCACGCTTTTTTTAAGGGATGTTTTGGCCAGTTTTTCTTTTAAAAAGTACTCCACTGCTTTTACATCATGATTTGTTTTTTGTTCGATATTTTTTATATGCTCGAAGTCTTTAGAAGAAAGCCTGTATAAACTTCTGACTTTTTTTATCTCTGTGTTGCTAAATTTCCTCAAAGATGTTTTTCTTAATAACGAAAGGGCAATAAAGTACTCACCTTCCACAATTACTCTATACTGCATTAATGCTTTCTCGCTAAAAAAAGGAGACAAAATAGAAGTCTGTTTTTCATAGCGTCCGTCTATTGGTGAAATTGAATTTAGTGACATATTATCAGTAATTTTATATTGCGTATTTTTTTAGATTATCCTCTATCCTCTTCCCGATGTCTCCATTTTCCATTTGAAAAGGAATTCCAGTAATTTGCTCGCAAATTTTTACATATCTTCGGGAAAGTTCAGTCACCATCCCCACTGGCGCTTCTGGAAGTTTTTCATCTTTATACGGGTCGCAGTTATCTTTAAACCACAAGCGCAGAAACTCCTTATCAAAATTTTCTGGCTCTAAACCTTGCTCAATTCTACCTTTATATGAGTCCGCCTGCCAGTACCTAGAAGAGTCCGGCGTATGAATCTCGTCTATCAGCATTATCTCGTTATTTTTATCTAAACCAAATTCGTATTTAGTGTCTACCAGAATCAGTCCCCTATTTAAGGCAACTTCCTGCCCGCGGGCGAAAAGCTTCAAAGAGATATCAGAAATTTTTTGCCAAATCTCCGGTGACATCATTTTTTCTTCTAAAATAATTTTGCTAGTCAAGGGCCTGTCGTGAGCTTCGTGTTTCGTCGTAGGAGTTATGACCGGTTTATCCAGTTTTTGATTTTTTTTCATTCCGTCAGGCAAAACAAAATCCCCGAAGTCTCTCTGCCCCTTTTGGTATAGAGTCCAAGTGGAAGTTCCAGTAACTCCGGTAATGTAGCCGCGCACTACCATCTCCACTGGCAACACGGTGCATTTTTTAGCTACTACTGTATTTGGGTCTGGTATTTCAATAACGTGATTTTGTACTATATCTTTAGTTTGATTAAACCAAAAATCAGTAACTTGAGTTAAAACTTGTCCCTTACAAGGAATGAGCGCCAGATTGCGGTCAAAAGCGGAATATCTGTCAGTGGAAACCATTATAATTTTGTCATTCTGGATATAAACATCTCTAACTTTACCAGTATATTTTTTCCCCAAGTTGTTAAAATTTGTTTCTTTTAGTATATTCATCCCGTTAGAAATTTTAACATTTATAATTTTCTCTTTTAATTTCCCGTTAGTTGATTTCTAACGGGATTCATAATTATTTCCCCGGCGGCATCAGAATAATTTTTTCCGGTTCGAAAATAACTTGTCGCTTGCCCTTTTCTACAATACCCACGTCCGCCATTACGTACCCCTTATCTTCACCGATTTTTAGTATTTTAGCAACTTCTTCTTTTGGGGCAAAAATGTAATACCCTACTCCCCAATTGAAAGTTTTCAGACAATTCTCAAGCGAAATTTTTAACTGTTCATGAAAAAATTTAAACAAAGGCGGAATACTAAGCCAAGAATGAATTCTGTAAGTAAATGGTCTCTTATCAAAAGCAATTTTACCTACTCCATCCCCTGTCCCTGGGAGTAGAGCGTGAATTTTTATTTTATTTTTAAGCAAGGCTTCAATCAGAGCTACGTATGAGCGGGTAGGAATAAGCGCTTCTTCGCCCAGAGTCTTGCCATTCGGGAGCTTTGTTAAAAATTGTTTGGGGAGTTCGAGTGCTTTTTTAATAACTAAGCTAATTCCGTTGGCGTGAAGTCCCGAAGAAGCTACGCCGATAATATGGTCACCGACAGTCAAATCTTGACCAGTAATTAAATTTTCTTTAGGCGTCACTATTCCGATGACTGAACCGCTCAAGCTGACTATTTCTTTAACCGGAGCTTTTGGATTTATTATATAAGTTACGCTGGCAGATTCTCCTGCCGGCAGAGCCATGCCTACTTCACGGCAGATTTTTAGAAAACCATTTGCGAAATCTTGCGCTCGTTTTTTATCTTTATACCAATCGCTTCTACTTGCTTCCAGTTGATCTGTGAAAACCACCGGCATAGCGCCCTGGGCTATGACGTCATTTACCACAATCAGTGCTGTGTCGATAGCTATGGATTCGTAATAAGATTTGCCAGTTTTTTGATACATCCATTCGGCAATCCAGTTTTTATTTCCTAGATCTTCCTGTGTTTGGCACCAAATATGTGGCTCTTTACCACGATATTCAAATACTGCGCCATGGGCATGTGTTGCATCTTTATTTATAAAGACTCCCCTTTTATTGGGGAATTTTAGTGTTTTTTTACCGGCTTCAATCATCGCCATCTTAAATGGCTCCATGACAGTATAATCTACACCCGCCTTTGCGTATTCATTTTTTTTGTTCGTCATTTTTATTTATCTAAATATTTTTTATAGCCGATTTTTCCTAATTTTTCTCCTTTTGTTTTATTGTCTTGTTCAAGTTTGTTTTTATATACAACCAATTTCTCTTCCAGATTTTTATCACTTGTTGCCAATATCTGAACAGCTAAAATTCCGGCATTTTTTCCGGCATTGATGCCGACGGTGGCTACTGGCACTCCTGGAGGCATCTGGGCTGTTGAAAGCAAAGAGTCAAGCCCGTCTAAAGTTTTCGCTTTAGTTGGGACTCCGATGACTGGAAGTGTTGTCAGAGAGGCGCACACTCCGGCTAAGTGCGCTGCGCCGCCTGCGCCAGCTACGATAACTTTAATTCCGCGAGCTTTAGCGGTCGTAATATATTTATGGACTAAATTAGGCGCGCGATGAGCTGAGGCCACTGTGATTTCATAAGGAATTCCGAATTCTTCAAGTATTCCTCCTGATTCAGCAAAGATTGCTAAATCCGTATCTGAGCCCATAATAATGCCTACCTTCGGGTTTTTTGTCATAAAATTATTCTAGCATTTTTACAAAATGATACAAGCTAAAAAATTAATGTTTGAAATGTCTAAACCCAGTTGTTGCCATTGCCAGATTATATTTGTCAGCCATGTCTATGGATGCTTGGTCGTTTTTCGAGCCTCCTGGCTGAATTACGGCAGTAACTCCCACTTTAGCAGCCAATTCTACACAATCAGGAAATGGAAAGAATGCTTCCGAAGAGAGCACTGCACCTTGAAGTGAGAATCCAAATTGCTGTATTCTTTGGGCTTTATCTATTGCCTGCTTTAAGGCATCAATGCGCGAAGTTTGCCCACAACCCATAGCAAGAAGCGTGCCATCTTTCACCAACGCAACAGAATTTGATTTTAAATGTTTTGTAGTCACTGCGGCAATTAATAAATCTTTTCTTTCTCTTTCGTCCGGCGCGCGTTTCGTCACTACTGTTAAGTCCTCTCCTGTTTCCACGTGTGTATCTCGGTCTTGCGACAAAATTCCGGTAAAGCAAGTACGATTTTGTTTTGTTGGCAGGTTTGGATTATTCCATTTTAAAATTCGGCAATCTTTTTTCTCCATTAATATAGCTAGAGCTTCTTTCGAAAAGTCTGGAGCAATTATTACTTCGATAAAAAGTTTAACTTCTTTGATAAGTTTGGCGATGTCTTCAGTAATAGTTCTGTTGGCCGCGAGTATGCCACCAAATGCTGAGACAGGGTCTGCATCATAGGCGGCCTTATAAGCTTCAAATAATTCCCCTTCTTCCCTGACAGCAAGGCCACAAGCATTCATGTGTTTGATAATAGCGAAAGCAGGCTTTTGGAAATCAGTCACCGTCAAAATTGCAGCTTCTGTGTCTATGAGATTATTATAAGAAAGTTCTTTTCCGTGAAGTTGGGTAAAACTTTCTTCCAAGTTCCCCACAAACTCCGCTTTTTGATGTGGATTCTCTCCATAACGCAGTGATGTGCCTTGGAAATATCCTCTTATCGCAGCATCATATTTGCTTGTTACTTCAAACCCAGCACCGGCAAACTTTCTGCGTTCTTCCAGACTTGTTTCATTTCCTAAGTTCAATATATTAGTTAGCTCTTGGTATTGATGTTTTGATGATATTACAACTACATCATTAAAGTTTTTAGCTGCCGCGCGAATAAGAGATATTCCTCCTATATCAATTTTTTCAATAATGTTTTCTTCATTCGCACCACTTGCAAGTGTTTCCTCAAATGGATACAAATCTACAATTACTAAGTCTATGTCTTCTATTTTATGTTCAGCTTTTTCCTTCTGGTCTTCTTTGTTGTCTCTCCTATTTAAAATGCCACCAAAAATTTGCGGTTGAAGTGTTTTAACTCTGCCACCAAAAATTGCCGGAAATTTGGCAATAGTTTCTACCTCAGTCACGGATATATTATGTTTACGTATAAATTCGGCAGTACCACCTGTAGAAATAATCTTTACTCCGTGTTTAGAAAGGAGCTTTACAATATCTTCAAGTCCATCTTTGCTGAAAACTGAAATCAACGCTGAAGTGATTTTCTTTTTCATATAATAAACCATATTAGCACAATAATTGCCTTACTCAAATTTTATGTTAATATACATAATATACATTATGACTTCCAAAACAAAAGGAACAATAAGCGAAAATTTCAAAGAAGGCCTTACTTATGACGATGTTCTCCTAGTGCCTTTGTACTCGGAAGTCTTACCTAGAGAAGTTGACATATCTTCAAATCTGACTAAAAAGATAAAACTAAATGTTCCGATCGTTTCCGCCGCTATGGATACTGTTACTGAAGCAGCATTGGCCATAGCTATGGCACAGGAAGGAGGCATAGGCATTATTCATAAAAATATGAGTAAGGAAAAGCAAGCAGAAGAAGTCCGCAAAGTTAAGCGTTCTGAAAGTGGCATGATTCACGACCCCATAACTTTAGAAGGACATGCCTTACTAAAGGAAGCTCTTGATATTATGAAAGAAAATAAAATTGGGGGTATTCCGATAGTTGATAAAAACATGGTCTTGAAGGGAATTTTAACTAATCGCGATTTACGATTTCAGGAAAATTTAGAACTTACTGTTTTAGAAGTTATGACTAAGACAAATTTAGTAACAGGTAGTCTCGGTACGGATTTAGCAGAAGCAGAAAAAATACTAACACAGCATAAAGTTGAAAAGTTGCCTTTAGTTGATAAACAAAATAAACTCATTGGTCTTATAACTTATAAAGACATAATGAAAGTAAAATCTCGACCGAATTCCTGCAGAGACAGCTTAGGGCGTCTGCGGGTAGGTGCGGCAGTTGGAGTAGCACAAGATACTTTAGAGAGAGTAAAAATTTTAGACAAAAATGGAGTTGATGTAGTAGTCATCGACACCGCCCATGGCCATTCAAAAGGAGTAATTCAAATGTTGAAGAAAATAAAAAAAGAATTCCCGAAATTAGAAGTTATAGTTGGTAATGTGGCAACGGGAGAGGGAGCCAAAGACTTGGTAAAGGCCGGAGCCGATGCCGTAAAAGTCGGCATAGGGCCGGGGTCAATCTGCACTACTCGTATTATTACTGGCGTAGGCTATCCTCAATTTTCTGCCGTATATGAAGTTGCGCAAGCTATTAAAAATTCAGGTGTGCCAGTTATTGCCGACGGAGGAATTCGTTTTACCGGAGATATACCAAAGGCCATTGCGGCTGGAGCCAGCTCTGTGATGGCCGGCTCGCTTTTTGCCGGAGTTGAAGAATCTCCCGGGGAAACAGTGATTTACGAAAGCAGAAAATATAAAACTTATCGTGGCATGGGCTCTATTGACGCAATGCAGCTCGGCTCTAAAGACAGATACTTCCAAGATACAGAAGATGATATTAAGAAACTCGTGCCCGAAGGGATTGTTGGCCGAGTTTCTTTTAAGGGTGGACTTTCTGAAGTAATGTACCAGCTAGTAGGAGGGCTACGAGCTGGTATGGGGTACTGCGGAGCAAAAGATATTAAAACTCTGCAGAAAAAAGCCAAGTTTGTTAGAATCACAAACTCTGGAATAGAAGAGAGCCATCCGCACGATGTTATCATTACCAAAGAAGCCCCTAACTACAGCACAGGAAGCTAAATTATGAAAAAAGGATTTATTGACGTTGTTGTCGGTTTACAGTGGGGAGATGAAGGGAAAGGCAAAAATATAGATGAACTTTTATCTCACGGAGCTTATTCTGGGGTTGCTCGTTTCCAAGGTGGAGCAAACGCGGGTCATACTTTGAAGCTAGGAGACAGAACTTTCGTCGGGCATATTGTGCCCTCCGGATGTTTTCAAAAAGGAATAGAACTTTATGTGGGTAATGGCGTGGTGGTGGACGCCATATCTTTGATTAAAGAGATTTCAGAACTAAAAAGCTTGGGCTTCAATGTAACTCCTCGACTTTATATTTCAAACCGCGCCAAGCTGGTTTCGTATTTGCATATATTTTTGGACCAGGCCGACGAGTACAGAAGAAAAAAGCTCGGAACTCAAATAGGCACTACTTCGAGAGGCATAGGACCCACTTATAGCGACGTGCGAGCGAGGAGAGTGCTTTTAGTCGGTGATGTGCTGTCGCCGGATTTTACTAAAAAAGAAGCAATACTTTCAAAGTTCCACATGAATCTTTTAAAGATGTACAAGAAAGAGTATGGCTTTGAAATACCGGAGCAAAAAATAAAAGAAGCCAGAACTAAATGGTTAGAAGCTTTAAAAGAACTAAAAAAATTAAAAATTTGCGATGTGTCTTTTTCAATACAAAAAAGATTAAGAGAAGGAAAAAATATTTTAGCCGAAGGGGCGCAAGCGGTCATGCTAGATGTGGATTTCGGAGATTACCCTAACGTTACAAGTTCTAATACCCTGCCAGCGAATGTATGCCTCGGGCTGGGTGTGCCTCATACTGCTCTAAAAAACATTTATGGAGTTATAAAAGCCTATACCACCAAAGTCGGCTCTGGAAGTTTCCCAAGCCGAATGAAAGACGATAAAATAGAAAAACTCTTTCGAGATGCGGGGAATGAATTTGGCGCCACCACTGGACGCCCCAGAATGTGCGGCTGGCTCGATTTATTTGCATTACGCTACGCTATCGGACTTTCTGGAGCTAATAAGATTTTTATAAATAAAGCCGATATTTGCCTAAGTGACAAAATAAAAGTTGTAACCGGATATAAACAAAATAAAAAAACCTTAAAAGAATTTCCGCTTTACTTAAATCAAGTGACGGACGTAGTCACAGAAAACATGCCGGGCTGGGGATATGCTAATTATGGAGTCAAAAGTAAAAGAAAAGTTTCGAAAGAGTTGACTTCTTATTTAAATTACATTCAAAAGAAACTTTCTGACCTTAATGTTAAAATTGTATCAGTCGGCACCGGTCCGGACCGAGACCAGTTTTTTAATTGGGATAATTAGTTTTTTCCAAATCAAGAGCTGACTTTCCTATATCTTTTCTGTATTGCATCCCTTCAAACGAGATTTTCTCTATAGCTTTGTAGGCTTTAGCAAGTGCCTCGACAAGAGTATCGCCAACACTTGAAATTCCGAGCACTCGTCCGCCACTGGTGACTAATTTTTCTCCTTCGACTTTTGTGTTAGCGTGAAAAATTATTATATCTTTTTGCAATTTAACTTCTTCAATACCAGAAATTATTTTACCCTTTATATAGTTTCCTGGGTATCCGCCTGAGGCCAGCGCAATATTGCAGGCAAAGCTATTTTTCCATTTAATTTTTGTCTTGTTTAATTTTTTATCAACACAGGCCTCAATAATATCTAATAAATCAGTATCTAAAAGCCTCATATAAGTTTGTGCTTCTGGGTCACCAAAGCGTGCGTTAAATTCTATAATCTTTGGACCATCTTTAGTGAGCATAAGGCTCGGATATAGTATGCCTTCAAAAGGAGTTCCTTCTTTTCTCATAGCTTCTAAGGTGGGAGCGATTATGTCCTTATCTATCTTTTTCATTATTTCTTCATCTACAAATGGCAGTGGAGCGATGGTGCCCATGCCTGCAGTATTTGGTCCCATGTCGTTTTCACCTATTCTCTTATGATCTTGCGAAGGAGGAAAAATATCATAATTTTTTCCATCTGACAACGCATGAATTGAGATCTCTGGTCCGACTAGGAATTCTTCTATGACTACGGTATTGCCTGAATCTGCGAATATCTTTTTTACCATTATATTTTCTAGGGCTCCATATGCTTCTTCAACACTATGGCAAATCACCACGCCTTTACCCAAAGCCAAACCATCTGCTTTTACTACAATAGGCAATGGTTGCTCTTTGAGGTATTCGTTTGCCTTTTCAAAATTATTGAAAACTCTAAATTTTGCTGTAGGCAAGTCGTGTCTCTGCATAAAGTCTTTAGCAAATGCTTTTGACCATTCTAATTTCGATGCTATTTTTGTTGGGCCCCAGATTTTTAAACCAGCTTGCCTGAATTCATCTACCACTCCAGCTGCTAGCGCATCATCTGATGCTACCAAAGTAATATCTATTTTTTCCTCTTTTGCAAAAACCTGCATTACCTCTGGCGAAAAATAATTCTCCCGCTCTTCCCGACTGGGCTATTTTCCAGCCTAGTGCATGCTCCCGTCCCCCACCAGCGCCAATTATTAAAATTTTTAACTTGTTTTGCATAATTTTTCTAAAACTTCCACATAAAGTTCATTTTCTTTTTTCTTAAGTCTAGCATATAAGGATTCCACAGTATCGTCGGGTTCAATTTTTTCAAAAGTTTTTCCTAGTACCGGACCAAAATCAAATTCGTTAGTTAAAAAATGGAGAGATGAGCCTGCGTAAGTGGCTTTTTGGTCTAAGAAATTTTGTATGGCTTTATTGCCGTACATTCCCTTATTCCATAAAGCTTTGGTATTGTCAGGATTTAATACTTTTCCGTCCACTATATCCGGAATTAAACCTGGATGTATGTTCAGTATTTTATTTGCGTATTTTTCAGTTATTTCGTCGGGAATAATTTTTTTCCAACCAGCAAGACATATATAGTCTGGAGACACTCTCTCCAGTATTGGTGTCGCATCTTGGCTATCAGAAATTACCGCAGAAATTTCAGCATTTATTCTAGCATTATCAATCGCCTCCCGTATTGCTTTTAGATTAGTTTGAGTACCTCCTTCGTGAACCAAAAGTGCTTTTTGGACGTTTTAGTTTTTTGGAACATCATAATTTATTTCTTTCTTTCGTTCTTTTAAATCAATTGGGTACACTCCGTTAAACAATGAAAGAGAAAGTTGATTCCTTGGCAGGCCGATAGATTTTATAAGACCGCCAAGAGATAAAAAGTGCAAACTTGTGGCGCCGATAAATTTACGGATTTCTTCCACAGTTTTATGCGAGGCAATAAGTTCTTTTTGGTCGGGAGTGTCGATACCGTAAAAGTCCGGAAAACGCACCGGCGGAGAAGATATTAAAAGGTGTACCTCTTTTGTCCCTGCGTCAAAGAGTCTTTTGACTAATTTTCTGCACGTATTTCCCCTTACAATAGAGTCATCTATTAATACTATTTTTTTACCTTTTAACACTTGCGGCAGAGGAATAAGCTTGAGCGCCACGCTGTTACGACGGGATTTCTGGTCCGGCTCTATGAAAGTTCTATGTACATAACGATTTTTGATCAAAGCCATTTCGATAGGAATGCCTGAAATTTCACTATAACCCAAAGCCACAGACGTAGCTGTGTCCGGCACTGGCACTACAGCGTCAACTTTTAACTTAAATTCACGAGCCAGTTCCTTTCCAAAGTTTTTTCTAACTTCATATATTAACTTACCGTTTAGCACACTGTCCGGTCGGGCAAAATAAACGTATTCAAAAATGTCGTGTTTTGGAGTCGGCTTGGCTAATTGCGTGCTTTTTATTCCTTTACTATTGATTACAATCATTTCCCCTTCTTTTACTTCTCGCAGGAATGTTGCGCCAATAGTCTGAAGCGCACATGTCTCGGAGGCTACTACATAACCTTTGCCGATTTTTCCTAATGCCAAAGGACGCATTCCATATGAATCACGCACGGCAACTAGTGTGTCCTTATCCATCATAACCAGCGAAAAAGAGCCGGTCAGTAGTGGAAAAACATTTTTAACAGCTTGCTCTATTGTTTCTCCTTTTTTAATATAAAAATCTATGGCATCAGTTATGAGTTCGGAGTCCATACGATTTTTTTGCAAAGCTTTTTTTGACAAAAGAAATTCTTTAAGAGCCTTTACACTTGGCAAGTTGCCATTATGAGCTAGAGCAAAATCTTTTTTCACAACCGGTTGAGCGTGGTCGAGGGCTTTACCACCAGAGGTTGAATATCTGTTATGCCCTATTCCTAAATAGCCTTTTAAGTTTTGGATACTTTTTTCTGTGTATGCTTGAGGTACCAACCCTGCGCCTTTATGGGTATATAATTTTTTACCGTCACTTGTCGTAATACCGGATGCTTCTTGACCTCTGTGTTGCAAGGCAAACAATCCGAAAAATGCCAGCCTAGATATAGGTAAATCCTTACCGTATATGCCTACGATTCCACATTTCTCTTTTAATTCATTCATCTATCTTTAAAATAATTAACCCCGTTCTTAAAAATTTGTAGCCCTTGCCCTTCTTTCGAAACCTTTTTATTCTTGTACCATAAAGGGCTTTGATGCGCAAATATAGCTTTTTCTGGATGAGGCATCATACCCAGAACCCTACCATTATATGCTAAAACTCCAGCGATGTCATATTGTGAGCCATTTGGGTTATGTTCTAAATTTTGGAATTTATAAATATCACCTTTTGCATAAAGGAATGCTATCTGTTCATTTTTCTTTAAAGTTTTGTACTCTTTTGGATTAGTAATATATCTTCCCTCCCCGTGGGTTATAGGTATAGATATTTTCTTTATACCCTTAAGCCAAGGACTGGTGCTATTTCTTGTTTCTAAATCAAGCCAACGGTCTATGAATTTACCGTTCTTGTTATATGTCAACGCGCCGGGAACTATTTCAAGATTAGTTATAATCTGGAATCCGTTACATATTCCTATCACCAAAGTGTCTCGAGATAAAAACTCACATAGCTCTTTTAATAGGTGATTCTTAAATTTATTGGCATAAGCCTTGCCGCTTCCCGTGTCGTCACCGTAAGCAAAACCTCCGGGGAACACAAGAATTTGGTATTCTTTCAGCATTTTTGGTTTAGCAATCAAGTCGTTGATATGTATAATGTCAGCGTTTCCACCCGCCCAATCAAAAGCAAACTTAGTTTCTTCCTCACAGTTGAGTCCATAGCCTGACATTATTATTATTTTGGGTTTTTTATTTTTCATTGCATTGAATTGGAAAACTTATGATAAATGTCGTACAGCTTTTTTACGGACGAATCCACTATTTTTTTATTATCTTCTGTTATTATAAATTTGTTGTCTTTGGAAACTGTTCCGAGCCTGGCATTCGATATATCCTTAAATATTTTTTCAAATTCCCTTGTATTTTTAGGAGGTACGGATACCAATACCCTCCCTTGGCTTTCAGAGAAAAGCTTCACCATGGCCGAATTTGAGCCCGCAGACATGCTTTCTACATTTATTTTACATCCGAGCATTCCGCCAACACAGGCTTTTGCCAATGCAATTCCGAAGCCTCCGGAAGTTACAGAAAGAGAAGAATTCAACAATTCTTTTTGAATCGCTTTTTCCAGCGCCAGATATGTTTTTAGATTTTTTTCTAAGTTAACTTTCGGAACACTTGCCCCGTACCGAGCTTGCTCTGGTGCGGGGTTATTTTCAATTTCTCCAAGCATCTTATAGTATTCACTTGCTCCAAGTTCATCATGAGTTTCTCCTAGCAAATATATTATATCTCCCGCATTTTTGAATTCCGGCGAAACAACTTTATAAAAGTCCGACACTACCCCTATGGCAGATATTAGAAGCGTCGGAGGGATAGAAATGGCCACAGGATTACCCTTCTCGTCATAACCCTTAAAATCATTAAACATACTGTCCTTGCCAGAAATAAATGGGGTGCCATAGCCCACAGCGTAGTCATAACAGGCTTTTACAGCTTCTACGAGCTGATATAGCCGTGTTTTGTCATACGAAGAGCACCAACAGAAGTTGTCTAATATAGCGAGGTGAGAAAGAGTGCCGCCAGAAGCAACTGCGTTTCGAACAGTAGTGTCAAGCGCACAAGCAGCCATGTCGTAGGTGCTGATGTCTCCATACGAAGGATAAAGTGCAGATGACAATACAACTCCTTTGTTTGAATTTAAAACTGGACGGAAAACTTGGGCGTCAGTGTTGATACGTCCCGGACCCGAAAGAGGTTTTAGCACAGATGATCCCTGCACTTCGTGGTCATATTGTTCGGAGATGAAAGAAAATCCATTTAGATTTTTACTTCCAAGTAAATTCTCAAGATCTTTTGTGTATACCTCACCTCTAGCCCCTCTCCTTGCCAAGGAGAGGGGGAGGTCTGCTAACGCGGGCGGGGGTGAGGTTCTTAAATGATGCTTTGGTAGTCCGTTATGTAAGAACTCCATGTCCATGTCCATTATTTTTTTACCTTTGTAATAGAGCACACACTTGCCGGAATTGGTAAATTCTCCCACTACCGTAGCTTCCACTTCACGACTTTCCAAAAGTTTGAAAAGTTTTTTTATTTTATTCTTCGGCACAGCGAGAGTCATGCGTTCCTGTGATTCTGAAATCCATATTTCCCACGGCCGAAGCCCCGGATATTTTAGCGGAACTTTTTCCAAATCAACTTTAACCCCGCCGGACTCTTTAGCCATTTCTGCTACCGAAGAAGACATTCCACCGCCACCGATGTCCGTGATGCTGTTATATAAATTCATATCTCGGGCTTCTTTTATTATTGCATCACTTAACTTTTTCTGGGTTATCGGGTCACCAATTTGCACTGCCGTGGCCGGTGAATTAAAATCTGTGGCAACAGAAGAAAATGTGGCTCCATGGATACCATCTGCTCCTGTTCTACCCCCAATGATTACGACACAGTCCCTAGGTTTTGCCTTTTTTTCATGAGAAAGTCTTGCTCCAATTTTTTTCGGTATCAATCCTACTGTTCCGGCGAACACAAGTGGCCTACCTCTGTATCTTTCGTCAAATTTTACAAATCCGGAAATAGTCGGAATACCAGAGCAGTTCCCCCCAACGTTTATGCCTTTTATCACACCATCCATGATTCGTTTTGGCAGGAGCATTTTTTGCTTTTGTTCTTTATCTAAATATAGATGCCTTTTTTCGTCCGGTTCGCCAAAACAAAATCCGTAAGTATTAGCCACTGGCTTAGCCCCCAGCCCGAAGCCTATCGTGTCGCGATTCACTCCCACAATGCCGGTAATAGCTCCTCCAAACGGATCTAAGAAAGAAGGAGAGTTGTGTGTTTCAACTTTGTGGGTTATTAAGAAATCTTTGTCAAAAATTATTCCACCGGAATTATCAGAAAAAACAGAAACGCAAAAATCCTGCTGACCTCTCTCTCTTTTTTGTTTACGGATAAGATTTGTCGCTCCTTTTATATAAGTCTTGTATAGCCCTTCTTGTATATCATCTATCTGATTCGCAAAAATAGTGTGCTTGCAGTGTTCCGACCATGTCTGCGCCAAAGCTTCAAGCTCAATGTCCGTTGGTGTTCTTTTTAGTTTGGCAAAGTATTCTTTTATGGCGTGCATTGAAGCTAAGTCGAGCGCCAGCGGCCCGCGCCGAATATTCCCTTCTTTGATTCCCAAAGTTCCTATCTTTATAAGTTCTTCATCGGAAACATTAAGCGGAACTTTTACAACCAGTTTTCTTTTTTCAAGAATTACCTTTGGAGCTTTATTGGGAAAATTTATTTTTCCGTTTTTAATCTGCGCTATATTGGCTCGCTCAATAAGCGGATTATACAATTCAAGAGCAAATTTTTCTGTCCTTTCTTTATTGCCGGAAGTGAAAAGAATCTTGGAAGTATATACTTGAAAGTCCGTGTGCTTTTTCAAGTTAAGTAAATCTGTAGCAATTTCTTTAACAGTGTGACTTACGTTATCCGTTACTCCCGGTTTATAACCTATTTCAATCGCATAAGAAAAATTCCCCACTTTCAGGGGTTCATTTATATAATATTTTTCTAGAATCGGATTCGTAAGGGCATTAGCCAGCTTCGTGAGTTCTTTTAAGGACAATTTAGAGTCAATAAGGTAAGAATCTGCCCGTGTACCCTTATCTTTAGGCATTACATATATCCGTGAAATCATATAAATACACTTTATATTATTTTCATTTCTTTGCCAACCTCTCGCATTATCTCTATGGCTTGGTCGATTTGTCCTTTTGTGTGCGCAGCAGAGATTTGAAAGCGTAGTCGGGCGGCACCTTCCGGCACAACTGGAAACCAAAGCCCCACCACATAAAGTCCATTATCTAATAACTTTCTACTCACTTTCTGTGTCAGCCCTGCGTCACTTAGCATCACAGGGACTATAGGGTGGTTGCCTTCCAAAACATTGAAGCCTAACTTTTTTACTTCCTCTCTAAAGTATTCTGAATTTTCTATAACTTTATTTAAAAGTTCCAGCTCTTCTTTTAATAAGTCTAACGCTTTAATTGATGCCATGACTACAGAAGGAGGTAAAGAGTTTGAGAAAAGATAAGTACGAGATTTCTGGCGAAGTAGTTCTACTATTTCAGCCTTACCGGCAATATATCCGCCAATTGCTCCGCCGAGCGCTTTGCCGAAAGTTCCTGACAGAATATCAATTTTGCCATGCAAATCGTAATACTCCGGTGTGCCAGCCCCAGTTTTGCCAAGTACTCCTACTGCATGAGCATCATCTACGAAAAGCAGTGCCTCATATTTTTCTGCAAGCTTTTTTATTTCCGGTAAATTCGCTAAATACCCTTCCATTGAGAAAACTCCGTCAGTTACGATTATTTTAAATCTGTAATTCTTGCTCTTGTCTTCTTCTAGCATTTGCTCGAGCGTTGGAATATCACCGTGCGGATAAATTCTCTTTACTACATTTTCTTTTTTACAAAGCTTGAAAGCGTCAATGATGCTGGCATGATTCAGTTCGTCACTATAGATTGCATCTAGATGGCTCGTCTCGTCACCGAAAGCTTCATTGGTCATGGTGGCAAAAAATCCTAAATTGGCCATAAAGTTCGTAGAGTAAAGAATGGCATCTTCTGTACCTAAAAATTCTGCTAACTTTTTTTCCAAAGTCTTGTGTATTGTTTCTGTGCCAGCGATAAATCTAACCGAAGAAAGACCAAAGCCGTATTTGTCCACAGCTTCCTTGCTGGCTTTTATAATTTCTGGATGATTCGCTAAACCCAAATAATTATTTGAGGCGAACATTAAAACCTTCTTACCAGCAATATTTACTTCTGCACCTTGCGCTCCTTCAAGTTCTCTTTCTACCTTGAACTTCCCAGCTCCTTTCAAAGCCTCCAATTCATTTTCTATATTTTCAACCAGTTTTTTAGAATACATAAACTATTTTAACTTTTCTTTTAAATTCTTTAGCATTGTGTCTACCATCTTTGATAAATCGTATTCATGTTTCCAGCCCCAATCTGCGCGCGCAGAGCTGTCATCAATGCTTTGTGGCCAAGAATCAGCAATAGCTTGGCGAGAATCTGGAGCATAGCTTATCTCAAAATTGGGAATTTGTTTTTTTATAGCTTCGGCAATTTCTTTTGGTGAAAAACTTATAGCCGACAAGTTGTAAGCCATCGCTATTTTTATTTTTTCTTTGGATACTTCCATTATTTGAAGTGTGGCAGCAATAGCATCGTCCATGTACATCATTGGCAAGTAGGTATTTTCTGAAAGAAAACTAGTATACTTGCCCTCCTTGAGAGCTCCATAAAATATTTCTACAGCGTAGTCAGTAGTTCCTCCTCCCGGCTCGGTTTTCCAACTGATTAGCCCCGGGTAGCGCACACTCCTCACATCAAGCCCAAGGCGTTTATTGTAGTATTGACATAAAAGTTCTCCGGCGTATTTAGTGATGCCATACATAGTTGTTGGTTCAATAATTGTTTTTTGGGGAGTGTTATCCTGTGGAGTAGTTGCTCCAAAAACAGCAATAGAGCTAGGCCAAAATATTTTTAATTTTTCTTCTATACCTAAGTCAAGAATTTGCCTCAAGGCTCCCATATTTAAACCCCAACATAAAGCAGGATTTTTTTCACCAGTCACAGAGAGAAGAGCCGCCAGCAAGTAAATGGTAGTTATACTCTCTTTTTTTACCAAGGCT
>Ga0076234_109_pt1 | contig 19937 bp, 27 predicted proteins | sample RifGroF1_FD_67873 | JGI IMG/M metagenome (GOLD analysis project Ga0076234, IMG submission 67873) | Parcubacteria bacterium GW2011_GWF1_40_5
GCTAACCCAGGATATGTTTTTATACCAAGAATGTCTGCTGACACGGTACTTACTAGTTAGGTATATACAATACGTTCTATACCGTATGTACCAGGATTACCGTAATGTGCCTAACTAGAATTACTTATAAGGGACAGAACTCAACAGTATAAGTCAATGCTGGGTGGTACCTGTTATGCTCCGTCATAACAGGTAATGGCAAGAGGATACACTCCTATCTTCATTTGCTAAATTGGGTGGTGGGTATTTTGCTTTTGACTTTTTGCGCGGCGGCGGGGACACCCTAACATAATTGGAGGTTTTTGAGCTATTTTTTTCCGTCTTTTTCTATATGGTTTTTCACATCCAGCATTTTTTTCAGGTTCACTTCTGCTTGAGGACGAAAACCTTCAATCATAGCTTCAAAACTCGCAAATTCACCAACACCATACCGTGACACGCCCATAAGAGTGTCTATAACTTTCTTGTCAGTATTCTTATCAGGGAACGCTTGAAGTATCACCTCCACTCTTTCTTTTCTGCTGGCAGTATATTGTGGCTTGTTTGACATTGCGACCGCATACATAAAATCAATTAACCGTTTGGCAAGACGGCGGGATTTTCTGCTTATCTGCATATCAGTGGCTTTTGGATTTTCTTCCATCCATCTCTTCGCGTTATCGAAAGTTTGCATAATGTCGTCATTTAGTGTCAGTGCTAACATCAATCCCGCCTTTGGCAACTTCTCGTCTTTTACTAGGTCTGTACCACCCAGTAGTATGCCGTCCGCTTTAGCGATAATTCTAAATTTCTTACTTTCATCTGAAAGGAATTGTTTTTGAGTAAACACTCTCATACTAAACATAAAATCTTCTCTCAATGCCTGCCCCACTTGGTCTTCTGCATTCAGAACAACATACAAATTCATATCAGAGTATCCTTCTTCGTATTCACCGCGACCTAAACTACCCACGAGATAAACAGCAACAATTTGGTCTTTGTAGTTCTCCCGCATTTTCGCCACAAGGTCATTCAATATACTCTTGTGCGGTTCTGGGATTTTATCAATAGAGCATCGGTTCACGACCTTAAACGAGGCGAGCATATCGGTTTGTTTGGTGATTATTTCTCTTGCTTCCTCTTGTGATATTGGAAGTTTGAAATAACTCACCAATGCATCAGAAAGATGTTCGATGTTTCCCTCAATCGCTTTTAGGGTATCTTCTGTTTTTGTCAGTGCGCCTGAAAAAAGACGCTCGGTACTTTCAAGGCGCATTTTTTCTATATGTTCTTTACCGTAATCAGATAAATTTTCCTGAAAACTTGGTTGAGTCGCAATATCAGTAAAACCTAGATTCAAAAAATCTTTGTCATATCGCAAACCACTTACTCTATGATGATGGTGCGTTCGCTTTCTCAAAGCAACTGCGATTCCACTTGTCGGATTTTCTTGCTCCCATTGTCTTATGTCTTCTTCAATACCAATCTCTCGAAGAGCTTTTTGTTTCTTTTGTAGTAAATCCGAAATAGAAACATCTTTCTCGACTGATGGTTTTTCGGGGATTGCTTCCTCCGTAATCAGGTGCACTATTTGTAGGATTTTATCTTTCATCTGATGTACAAGCGTCAGAAAGTTCCCTTGATAATACGCAAGTAGTTCTTGTCTCGAAACACCTTCGGGCACATCCACAATCCTGCATCCTTTTATGAGAGACACTGTCAAACGTAATTCTTTCAAGACCCTATCAATCTCCGTAACGTATTGCGATTGTCTTTGAAGAAACGCTAACTCCTTTGAAATCTGACCGAGAGCGATATTTTCTGGTTCACCATTTTCTTTTTGAATGCTACGGAAAAGAGCGCCTGATTTTAGTTTTTCAAAATTATTAGCGTACGGTTTTATTTCTATTTTTAGAGGCGTATCCATCGGCTATTATCTTATCGAGAGTTATTTTTTCGACTCATCTCTGCCACGTTTGAGAAAGTCCCTTACATCCTGGTCAGTAAATCTCCATTTACCTTGCTTTGAACCCTGGAGCTGCCCACTAGCTAAGTAGCGAAAGACTTGGCGCTCTGAACATTTAAGGATTTTTGCAATCTCTTTGATAGAGTAAATTTTCATATCAATTCAATTCTATCTCTTTTGCGCGGGTAGGTCAACTTTTGTCATACTGAATTTTTACCTGTGGATAACGTTTTTGTCTTTACATAACTCTTAATAACACGGCATAACACATACTCTTATAATTTTCATTGACTAGAAATTCTTATAAATTATAATTAAATTAGCTCTTGAAAAATTAAAGCAAAAAGCAACAAATTGTTTGGGGTACAAGTCGCTGGGGCTCTTCTAGAGGAGACTAGAGATATTTCTTAAACAATTTCGCGCAGTAGTATCTCTTATGAGGAACTACCATTTCAGAATCCAGTTTTATTTTGTGGATTTTGGAATGGGAGCTTCTCTTAAACCAAAGAACCGCAAAATAATAGTGCGGTTTTTTGCTTTTTAATGGCGGTAATCTACTGGGTTTGACGAAGTCCGTTGTTGACTTCGTGGGTCGCCATCCCAGTGGAACCTGCGAGGTCAAGAGCGGACTTTTTATGTTATCGCAAAAAGCACTCGAAGAATTTAAGACTATCTGGAGCGAAGAATTCGGAGAAGAAATCTCTGACGAATTTGCTATGAAACAGGCAGTGAATTTGCTGGTGCTTTTTAATGCGACATATAAGCCCATTAAAAACGAATGGTTAAAACAATATGACGATGAAAAATCAAAAAAGACCACCATATAACACGATTCCGCACTATATTGTGTCGGATTATCGCAACGGAAAATTGAATATCAACCAGCTTCGCTTGCTCCAGTGGATACGCGCGATAGGGACACCATACGGGATTGCCATTACGAGCTTGGTTGACTTGAACAACGATGTCTTTCCCGACTTGGATTTGAAAATTAACACAATCAACTCATACCTTATCAAACTCCGTCAGAGGCAATATATCTTCTTTGAACCACGACAGGGTAAAATGGGAACTTTTGAAATACATCTCAATCATTGGTTAACGCCTAATATGGGCTATAAAACGCTTAATAAGTTTCCACAAGCAAATCCACCAGAAGCCAATCAGAAGTTGGAGGAGCAAAATCAGAAGTTGGAAGATGGTAAAAACAAGTTAGCAAAACAACTTTCTAGCTACACTCCAGAAGACAAAATCAGAAGTTCCCACAACGAACACGATACCGAACCTCACACTAAAAAGCACGATACGTTATTAAAGTCTTCTTTTAAGGGAACGTTGGTAAGAGAGTTCAATCCAACGAATCACGAAGAAGAACGATGTAAGGAAATAGCTTCAGAACTCGGAGATGAATTTATAAATTCAATTGTAAGCGTTTTACGCAAGGACGGATTTCGGCTTATAGAGCGTGCGTGGGGCATCTTCCGAGAGCATAGGCAGGAAGGAAAAAAAATGGATAACCCCGCAAGATACTTTCAGGGGATTATTAAGAAATTGCGATAAAGCCAATGAAAAACTCATATACACAATTCAATACTTTTGCACTTGTCAGGAATTGTCAGGGTGCTATAATGAATTTGTACCCCAATACGTATGTTTTTCAGCGGAAAGCGGCGCCTTGCTGCCAATCGCTGAAAAGCGTGTTGGGGTACCAGCGGGCGTCGCTTCGCGTTTTGCATAATTATTAAAATGTACACTAAATCAATACGAGTATGAAAAACATCTGGAAATTTTTAGGGCTTACAGAAGATAGGATTGGGCGACGTAGATTTTTGGTTGCGTTCTTTTCTGCACAATGGGGCTTGCCTCTAGCCGTCTTATTGGTGGCGGGTTTATTTTACCTCGTTTTTGGAGATGACAGCCCAATTTTATTCCTGCCTGCCATAGTACTCATTGCATCGTTGATTTTCGGACTTGTTGTATACATCAAAATTTGTATTCGCAGAGTACGAGATATAGGTATTGCAAGAAGCTGGTGGGTATTGGCAATCATTCCTTTAGTTAACTTTCCATTCTTTATTTATCTTTGCTTGAAAAAAGGAACCACTCGACAATTAACAGATGGTTCAAAGACAAATCTATTTACACAGCAATTCAAATTATTCTTTGCTAAAAAATACTCAAAATTGTTTATCTTTATTTGTTTTGGTGTGATTGTGGTAGGCATTGTTTCCGCTTGGTTCGCAGCTTCTAATCTAAAAAGTAACATTGATACAAAAATACAGGAGCGCGAAGAAGAACTTGCTCAGGAAATATTTGGGAAAAGTTTTGAACAAGCTCGCATCGAGTATGACAAAAGGAAATCAGACTATGAGAAATGTTTAGCTGAGCGCACAGAGCCCACAGAATACGCAAGGAAATCAAAGTGCCTTGTGGAAATGATTTTCTGGGAGACTTACGCAGAAAAAGAAAAACAAGCATATAAAGACTCTAAATATCAAGAATTGCTTCGGGCAAAAGAAATTTCTACATTCCAAATTTTTAAAGAGGGTTTTGATAGATTCAATTTTGGCTGGTTGGGTATAACCATAGGTATAATGACGTTAGTCCTCGCGTTTTTAATCAATATATTGATTGTGTTGTTCAAATTTTCTGCAAAGTATGTTCCGCCTATATTTAGAATAGGAAACGTGCAAGCAAAATCAATTAAGACTAACATGGAAGGTATGCCCGCCTTTCAACGCTACTTACTGCTCATTGCGTTGCTGATGCTAATAACCCTGGTGTTGGTATTGATAAAACTATGAGCGATGAAAAAGACTTTAGAAAGCCGAATTGAAAAACTTGAGAAAGGATATTAAACTATGAACGAAGAATCACCAGTTAAAGAGGTTTGGGGAAATGTGAAGTATCTTTTTACTATTGTAGCTATGGGGCTTTGGTATGGATTATTGGGCGTTGTAGCTCTGGCTATGTTCCTGCAATTGATTCTTAAGATAGATATTACCGAACTTGATAGGTTTCTCTACCTTCTACTTCTTTCTTGGGGTGTAGGTACCGTAGGGATGCATCTTTATTTCAAAAACAAAGAAGAAAACTTGATACAGGAACAGCTTGGTAAATTAAGCCGTAAAGAGACGGTTTACAACGCTCATCCGAAACTGATAGAGCGCTACAAGAAGGAAGAAGAATTTAAAAAATTTATAGAGAAAAGACGAGAGTTAGGGACGGAATCACAAAACAACGAAGAGGAGTTTGAAGTCCAAGTACGACTACCACCAGAGACATATGAGCCACAGCCGAAAGAACCTAGAAAATTGGCTTTTATGATAAGTGCGGAACATACAGCGGAGGAAGCTTTGGAGGCATTCCATAAATTTCAACAGACTGGGAAACCCGTGATTTCATTAAAGAAAAATAATCAACCATCACAAAACGATGAAAAAAATTGAAACGGAAATTAAATACTTTGCGTATGTCAGAAAATCATCCGAAGGACAAGAGCGGCAAGCTCTTTCTATTCCTGCCCAGAAAGAGAAAATCAATAAGATGTTTCCTAGTCTTAACATTGAGTTTATTGAGGAAGAAAAGAGTGCATTCAAACCATATAATCGTCCTGGGTTAGAAAGTATGTTGCAACGTATGGAGAAAGGAGAACGAAACGGTCTTATCGCTTATCACCCTGACCGTCTTTCGAGAAATGAGATTGATGCAAGCGCTATTACATATCGAGTAAGAAAAGGTTTTATTTTTGATTTGAAATTTGCAACATATCACTTCGAAAATAACCCAGAAGGCATCTGGATGCTTCAAATGGCACTGTCGCAATCTCAGTACGAGAGCGCGAAGAAAGGGCGAGATGTTAAAAGAGGTCTTGAAATGAAAGCTAAAATGGGCTGGCGACCTTCGGGTGCGCCCATTGGATACCGTAATACACCTGGAAAAGAAAAAGGGTTCAAAACAATTGAAAATGACCCTGAACGCTTCCCGCTAGTTCGAAGAATGTGGGACTTGATGCTTACAGGAAATTATTCGGTGCCACAAATAATCAATATGACTAGAGAGTGGGGCTTGACCACGGTTCAGCATAGAAAAATTGGCGGGAAGTTTCTTAATCGCAGTTATGTATATAAGAATGTTTTTACAAATCCCTTTTACTTCGGATGGTTTGAATATAAAGATAAAGACACGGGTAAAATGATATGGCAGAAAGGCGAACACGAACCAATGATTACACGTGAAGAGTATGACCGTGTGCAAGAAGTTCTTGGACGTCGAAGCGCGGCACAACCGAAGCGACACCACGAAATGGCTTTTACGGGACGTTTAATGCGGTGTGCAAGTTGTGAAAGTAGTATTACTGCCGAGCCGAAAGTAAAGCGATGTAAGAACGGTAATATACATTCTTATGTGTATTATCATTGTACAAGAAAGAAGAATCCTGACTGTACGGAACGGTCTATTGAACTCAAAGAGTTGAACCGCCAGGTAATTGAGTTGCTCGATGGCATTACAATTTCGGAAAAATTCAAGGCGTGGGCTATAAAGAATCTCCACGAAGTCCGTGTAAATGAAGCAGATGCCCACGATGTAGTCTTGAAGAAAAAACACAAGGAGTTAGAAACTACCGATAATCAACTTGAGGGGCTTCTTCTTAAATTTACTTCTCCTCAAAATGCCAACAGTGATATCATTTCAACGAGTGAGTATCAGACCCTAAAAGAACAGCTCTTGAAGCGCAAAAATGCCCTTGAGAGCGAGCTAAATGATAAGGGTAAGGAAATTGAGCAGTGGATGGAGTTGAGTGAAAGAACATTTAATTTTGCCTGCTACGCGCGTGCGTGGTTTGAGAATGGCGACAATGCGACGAAGAGAAGCATCCTGGCGTGTCTCGGCTCGAACCTCGTATTAAAAGACCAAAAAATCAATGTACAACTACATCCTTTCTTCTTGAGCATCTTCGAGAATAAAAAATCGCTGACATCAACTGGTGTCCCCGCTCGAACCTCTGAAAACCCAGACACAGAAAGACAAAAAGGCACTTTCGTGCCTTCTCGTCATACTTGGCTCCGGGGGTAGGGATCGAACCTACGACCAATCGCTTAACAGGCGACCGCTCTACCGCTGAGCTACCCCGGAATTTTATTCCCAAAGATAGCTCAGCGGAACCGCTGGTCACAAGTATTTTTCTGCTGAAAAATCTCGCGACCCCGACTCGGCACCTTCGTGCCTGCGCCTTTGAAATACTATACGTATTTCAACTACCCCGGAATTTATTTAATTCTCAAAAGAACTTTTATCATAGTAGCAGAAATTGAGTAAAAAACAAATTATACTTACACTAATACGTATTGTAATACGTACATAAAGAGAGTCGGTTGACAGATATGCGATAAGTGATACACTTGATTTATCACTATGGAGGAGACCCTTGTGTAGATTCGTCTACATCGGGGGCTTTTTCTTTCTATGTACTATCCGAGAATTTATGATAAAATAACTATCAGTTTTTTTATGATGGAATTTACACCAGAAAAATTTAATGAATTAAAAAATGATGCCGAAGAATTCTATAATAAAATAGGGTCGGTTTATTGTCCATATTTCAAGGAAAAAATTAATTTTAATGTAAAGGGCTGGGACCATTTAATTTTTAAAACTTGGAATAGAACTCGTCCAATTGCTGACCAATATAGTCGTTTAAGACACATAAAGCTTGCCTCTGAAGTTATCAAGGAGTCAAAAACTTTGCAAGGTCATTGGAGCACTCAAAAATTTGAACGTACCAAGAAAAAAGAAAATGGTTGGGAGCAAACATTAAAAATGACAAATTATTATGAATTTATTGCTGTTATGGAATCTCATGGATCTAAAGTTCGAGTAAAAGTTATAGTGAAGCAAATAGACGGAGGAGAAAAATTTTTCTTGAGCATAATTCCCTTTTGGGGGCGTAATAAAAAAGGAGACAGGGTAATGCACAGTGGAGACCCCGAAAATGATTAAGAACGACTAAAATCAAAAAATCCACCTTTCGGTGGATGCTTTGATGGCATTTGGCTGCAGTTTAATTTTAACCGCGAGAGAAGCGAACTCCTCACAAATGCCTACTATCAGTGTATTACAAAAATGGTAAAAAATCAAGGGGGTGTGGATAAATAGAGAAATATAACTTTTTGCAAAATAAGCAATAAATAACCAGCAAAGCGTACTTACACTAATACGTATTGTAATACGTACATAGGTTTTGATATAATTCCCAACATGTCTACACAAAAATTTATAAACAGGGGAGTGCGAAAGATTACCAAGGTCGGGCAGACTTCGCTTGCCGTAACTTTGCCGAAAGATATGCTTTACGCCCTCGGCTGGAAGGAGAAGCAGAAAGTGGTGGTGAAGCGCATCCGCGGTGGACTGGTGATAAAAGACTGGAAGAAGTAAACAATCCTTAATTGGGAACTATATACATTATTACCCTAGGGTTGGTTTATCCACAAACAAAGTATTGACAACATAATGTTGTTTATGTTAGAATACATTTAGTTTAGAAAGTCAAGTCAGTGCTGGGGACGAGAGTCGGACTCGCATATCTTTAGAGGGATACCTGTTTACAAAACAGACGCGTCTACCAATTCCGCCACCCCAGCACAGAGCTAACTTCCTAAGTAAAGAGCCCAGAGTTCTGTATATCGCTGGCCCCGTTAGGGTGGTGGTTCAATCCATAGCCCTCCGACGGACGATATACAGAGCCCTAGGCTCTTTTTATTTTTTATGTTTGCTCGTCCTCATTCGTATCTTCGCTTTTCAGATATTTATCAGCAAAATCGTGCGCTGATTTTAATACAGTGAACCAATCTTTATTTAACTCTTCTTCTCTCCCTGTACGCATAAATATATCTTCGGGAATAATAACGAACATTTTACCTCTTACAATAGAATGTTCATGAAAACCCCGTGGTGCATCTTTCTTCAGACCAAGAGTTTTATTTGGTTTTAAAACCTCTTTAATTTTACTTTCTGAACGAGGTTTAACATTACGAGTTCTAACAGAGCCTTTCTCTTTCAAACCTGCCAATTCACAAAGGCGGAAAAAAACCGGCTTTACTCCTTTAAGTACTCGTCTTGATAAATCAGGGTAATGGGCCAAAAATGCGTTATCAAGGGCTTCCGAAGAAAGATTTTGCGGTTCGTCAATGGTTTCAAATAAACCGCTATAAGAAGCACGAATAATTTCATCAAATGCTTTTTTCCGTGCGTCGCCCGCCAAACGCAGTTTTGACATGAGTTCATTATTTGGATTTCCTTGCTCATCTAAAATTCCTAAAAACTTTAAAAGGCTAATAGCCAGCAAAGCATCTATCTTACTGAAACCATTTGACATAAAAAGAATCGGGGAAACCTCCGAGTAATTTTTTCGGGACATAATGTCAATCGTTTCGTTTAATTTTTTGACCCCTATGTAAGGAGGTGTTCTTTTGCTTGTTTCTAACATAGATATAATCTACCATAAGACATTTTTTAATGCAAATACTATAAGTCCATACTCTGTGGATAACGATACCCCGGGTCAACTACCTAAAATGGACTTTAAACAAAATGGACTAGGTTTGGAGTTATCCACAGGTTTTAATTTTTAGCACTTGACGACCCTATCTTTATAGTATAAGCTATATATATGGAAACAAATTTTAAAAACATTATAGAGTTCACAGCATATTTTAACAATGAGGAGGTTTGCAGGAAGCATTTTGAACAAGTCCGTTTCGCAAAGGGCGATTTCTGCCCTCATTGCAAGCACGATAAGATAATGCGCTTTGCTGACGGCAAAAGATACCGATGTCATAAATGCCGACAAGATTTTACCATTAAGACTGGGACGCTTTTCGGGGAAAGCAAAATTTCTTTACAGAAATGGTTTATCGCTATCTACCTTTTAACAACTTCTAAAAAAGGTATTTCTTCCGTCTACCTTGCCGAGCAAGTTGGAGTAACCCAAAAGACTGCTTGGTACATGGATATGCGAATTAGAGAGGCAATGAAACAAGGCAAAGGGAAAATGCTTGGTGTTGTAGAGGTGGACGAAACTTATCTTGGCGGTTATAGTCCTCGTAGGTTTGGTTTTAGGAAAAAGTCTGCCATTATGGGAATGACAAAAAGAAGCGGAAACATCCGAGCATTTCAAATACCAAACCGAGAGACACATGTTGTCTTAAATGCTTTGACAAAGAATGTCAGCAAAGATTCACATATTATTACCGACGATGCCGGAGTTTATCGTAAAGTTGTTAAAATCGGCTACAATAAGCACGATTCTGTCCGCCACAGCCGAAAGCAGTATGTGAAAGGCAACATACATACCAACTCAATAGAAAGCTTTTGGGCGCTGTTTAAGAGAAACTATCACGGCACTTATCATTCAATGAGCAAAAAGCATTTACAGCGATACATAGACGAGATAGCTTTCCGCTTTAATAACAGAGCAGATAATTTAGCCGAGAAGTTTGACTTGGCTACACTAAAAATTTCAAAACATGGTAAAATGTCTTATAAGACATTAACCGCATGAAAAAGAAAGGAAGACCAAGTAAAAAGCATGAGCCAATAAACGCCTCGTTTGACGAGGTGCTTGGTGCTATTGCTGGGTCTAAGTATAGAGATGAAAAAAAAATTACAAAAAATAAAAACAAAGGAAAAAAAATATACAATACCCCTTAACATTGACGAGAGAATTGAAGTATGCTTTAATATAAAGAAAGGCGTAGTTACGCATTATTCGGTAGCATTACTCTTAAAGTTAAACGGAAGATGGCAGGATGTTAAAAGATGTGATAATTCTCATGTTGGTGTTGCACCCCATTGCCATTTATATAGTTATACCGAGCAAGGTAGAAAAGAGGCAAAAATCTATCTGCAAGGTAAGCCAGCCGACTTATTAACAGCACTTATCTTAGATTTTAAGCAACACCATGGTAGTATTATAAGTAACTACAAATTAAGTTATGAAAAAAGTAGAAGATAAAAGAATAACAGAAAAAACTTTGGCATTCACAATAAAGTTTAATAATTTTATTGTTCACAATCCCGATATTGCAAAAAAAATTCCTAATAATGCTTGTATCATATTTAGAGACAATTCTGATAAAAAATATAATATTGTAAGTGGAACTCTTGCCTCACAAGCAGTTGCTAATGGAGAAACGTGCATTAGCGCAACCCCAACTCCAAAGTTCAATTCTTGGAGAATTGAGCGACTAATTCATGCCTAATTAAAGGTTAAGAAAAAATAATAACTATGGAAAAAGAGGAAATGTGTAAGTGTGAGCATACCAGAAGTATGCATAACGGAATTAAGACTTTTGAAGATGGTCAAGTTCCTCCTCCTTTTGAGAGAGACGGAGCTTGTAGGGCAAGTAATAGTGAAATTACTTGCCCATGCAAGAAATACGAACTAGTTAAGTAAAAATGCAAAAACAAACAATTAACATTGCGCCTCACACACCAATACACCTATCTCTTAAAAAGGGAGATTACCTTGCGATACAAACCTTTACACCCGTATCTGGGCTTTTGATTGATGTTAAAAACATAACTAAAGATGAAGTTACTTTGCAATTTTTAAATAGTAAACCTAATCCCGAAATTTCTGATATAGCGTTGAGAATCGTAAAAGGCGACTATAAATTATAAAAAATGAGACCGAACCATCCTGCAAAATGTATTATTGAAAGAGGAGATAAAAAGCTTTTTCTCTGTCAAAAACATGCAGATAGAGAACTGCAAATTGAAGGCACTAAATATGTAGATACGCTTCCTGCCGATAACACAATAGGATGCAAAGAATGCCTTGCTGATTCTTTAAGCAACTAATTTAGTTAGGGTAATAATGTATATAGTTCCCCCTTAATTCATCTATGTTTTTTATTTTTGAAATGTTATAATAGATTCATGAGTAAAGATAATCTTATAGCGAGAGCGTTTTTGGATGCTTTGGGTGTAGCAGGCTATGCTGTCGCTTTTGCTTGGATTGTAAATCATATTGAACAATGGTTCGGACCGCAAGAGCCGAGCTGGCTCGGTTTTGCCATGTTTATCATGATATTCATCATTTCTGCCTGCATTACGGCGTCTTTAGTTCTCTTGAAGCCCATCCTTCTTTACCTCGAAGGGCACAAGAAAGATGCGGTGCAATTGTTCGTTTACACGCTTCTGTTTCTAATAATTTTGGCATTGGTAATAGGGGTTTTTATAATTAAAATAGGTACGTAATAGGTTACGTAATTAATTACAAATGAAGAAAATAATATTTTTAATAATAGCGGGCGTAATTTTTACTATTGCTATGAGCGGAAAAGAAGAAAACATGGTTAGCATTGAGCCTATTTCCCACGCCAGCATGGTTCTCAAATGGGGCGGGGCTATAATATACACTGATCCCGTCGGTGGCGCGGGCGCATTTGCGGGCCAGCCGGAGCCGGATTTGATTTTACTTACAGACATTCATGGTGACCACTTAGACATAGAGACACTGGAAGCTCTGGCAAAGGAAAAGACAGTTATCATATCTCCTATGGCTGTGGCCGAACAGTTGCCGAGCAGTGTTGCCGGAACTTTGTTGGTTATGAAAAATGGCGAAAGAACCAATAAAAAAACCAGCCAAAAAATAAATTTAAGCGGTTTTTCCATAGAGGCTGTCCCGATGTATAATTTGCCGGGGCCATCTCTCAAATTTCACACTAAAGGCCGAGGCAACGGCTACGTGATTGAAAAAGACGGTATGCGAGTTTATATCTCCGGAGACACTGCTGGAATTCCGGAAATGCGGGCATTGCAAGATATTGATATAGCTTTTATTGCAATGAATTTGCCTTACACCATGGATGTAGAGGAAGCAGCCGAGGCAGTATTGGATTTCAAGCCCCAAAAAGTATATCCCTACCACTACAGGACACCAGAGGGCTACAGTGACGTCGCTAAGTTTAAAGAAATAGTAAACAATAAAAATCCCGCGATAGAGGTCGTACAACTTAATTGGTATTCTAATAATAAATAAAATATGGCAAAAAGAAGCACGACACTAAGCCCTAAAAAGAGGTCTCGCCGTTCCCACAAGACTCAAAAAAGACTTGCAGTCAAGCGAGCAATGCTAGCCCGGAAGTAGAGCTTTTATCAAAGTCTCACTACCGGGCTAGCGAAGAAAGCTAAGAAGTAAATTATTTTTATGGAAAAGAAAATTGGGCATCCTCGTGTAAGTCCGAGATTTGAATGGTTATTCGTTCTCTTTACCTTTATGCAGACAGCTGGGGTCTTTGTGGATGGGTGGGCGCATGGACATATAAACCAACTTGATACTTTTTTTACCCCATGGCACGCTTTGTTTTATGGGGGTTTTATTTTTTCTTCAGGATTGCTTTTTATTGAACTATTAAAGAATCATAGGAACGGGTATCCATGGAGGCGGGCGCTCCCTCGCGAATATTTTTTTGCTCTAGGGGGTGTGGTGATTTTTGGTCTTGGTGGAATGGGGGATTTAATCTGGCATACGCTTTTTGGCATAGAGGCTGGAGTGGACGCGCTCTTAAGCCCCACCCATATGGCGCTTGCTTTCGGTGGCGCCGTGATGGCGAGCGCTCCACTGCATGCTATCTGGTATCGCGATACAAATGTGCATCGAATTCTTAAACTTCCGGTCATAATATCCTTCGCTCTTTTTTTCATGGTTTTCACATTTATGATGCAGTTTTTTCATCCGTTCTATCTTCCACTTTGGATGTCGAATTTGCCGGATGTAAATATTTTAAGCGAATTACAACAGACATTTCATCGTGAACTCGGTATTGCTAATTCCATAATATACACAGGTATGTTCATGGGGCTTCTGCTCTCTACTATTCGGTCTTGGAAATTTCCATTTGGAAGTTTTAGCATTATACTCGGACTAAATGCATTAGCCATAGTGCTTATGGTCGGGGACTTTTATCAGTTTATAACAACCGGCTTTGTTGCAGGATTCTTAGTTGATATTATCTACTACAAACTATTTCACAATATTCTAAAGCCTCACGTAATTCGTGTTTTTGGTTTCCTTGTTCCTGCCGCTATCTTTAGCTCATATGTTGTTACAGTTCTCATAACGAATGGCACATGGTGGAGTATTCACCTTGTGGCAGGCTACATTGTGATTGCTGGTATTGCGGGGGTGATGATGACTTATCTAGTCGTTCCACCGGGCGACCAACGCATCCAGTAATTCAATAAATAAGATTTAGTGGATATTAAAAAAATGCTAGAATACATACATGGCTCACCCCATTGAATGGTTACGTCTGTTTGTCGTAGAGTATCCGTCATTTCAGTATATAAGTATATTTTTAGCGGCATTATTTGGGGGCGAGCTGGCTCTTTTCGGTCTTGGTTTTCTTGCCGCTCAAGGAGTCTTTCCCGTTTTACCTGTAATAATTTTGAGCTTTACCGGAGGTTTTACCCCGAACATTTTGTGGTTTCTTTTGGGCCAAACCGCTACCGCGGGGAAAATAGCTTCACATAAGTACACGAATTCTACTACTGCAATTATTGTGGAGGCTATTACCCGAGTAAGCGGGGGAAGTCATTTGGTGGGAATAATTATTGCTAAATTTCTTGTCGGTACTCCTGTCATCTTGATGATGTATGTCAATAAGACAGCCATGACCTTTAAGAAATTTATTTATTATGAAACAGTTGCAATTTTACTTTCACTTGCGATTATTCTACCCATAGGTTTTATCTCCGGACTCGGCTTTAGTTATCTGGCGCAGAATCTGGAGAATTTATATGTTGCCCTTGGCTTTGTTCTTTTGGTGGTTACTGTTGTTATAGTAGCTCAAATATGGTTTGAGAAGATATTTACCCGCACCCCCAAATTATGATACAATTAAATTATGCAAATTAATTTACAGAGTAAAAACATGGAGCTAACTCCTGCTATTAAAGACTATGTCTTAAGCAAAGAAACTAACTTAGGCAGAATGTTTTCAAAAATTGAAATGACGGGAGCCGAAGTCAATGTTTCTTTTGAAGTTGCCAAAAATACAAATCATCACAAATCCGGCAGCGTTTTCCACGCAGACTGTTTAGTCAATATAAAAGGAGAAGAATTTTACGGGAGCGCTGATGAGGAAGACCTATACCAAGCCATAGATAAAGTGAAAGAAAATCTTTTCAGGGAAATTAGTAAAAATAAAGATCGCCGGCAGACACTTTTCAAACGTGGCGCCATGAGCGTCAAGAAAATGCTCAAAGGCCTCTCCAAAAGAAATCCATTTACTTCGAAATACTAATATACGCCGTGGCGTAGATTAAATTCTTCGAAAGCCACTTCTTTTTTCCCCTCGGGTAAGATTTTTTTTATTACAAATTTTCCGTTTTGAAGTTCTGCGTCAGTGATTATTATTCTTTTGTCGTTTTGGAAGAAAAAAGTTCTCGGCCAGTGGGCATAGGCTCGGAATTTATTGTAATTTTTTACAGCGTCATCGTTTAAGTCTATTAATCCGTCTTCTTTTTTGATTTTTTTGCAAACGGAAGCAAGGCTTCCGTTTTGTGGAATTGGTTTTATTTTTCCTTCAATAAATTCCGGCAAAATTTTTACCAAAAGTTCACCGCCAAGTTTTATTAAGCGTTTACGCAACTCCGGAGCTTTTTCGTCAGCTTTTATATTTATTTTTTCTTGTGCAATAATATCACCGGCATCCATTTTATATTCCATTTTCTGTATGGTAACGCCAGTTTCCGTATCGCCGTTTAAAATAACAGACTCGACAGGGGAAGCTCCTCTGTATTTAGGCAGAAGCGAGTAGTGAATATTCAGAGAACCTAATTTCGGCATATTTAATATATTTTCAGGAATTATTTTGCCGTAAGCAACAACTATAAATAAATCAAAAGTATTTTTAAACTCTTCCGTATTTAACTTTTCTGGCTGAATGTATGGAATTTTATTCTCTTCTGCCCAAATTTTCACAGCAGGGGGGGTTAGTAGCATTTTGCGTCCTGCTCTGGCATCAGGTGAAGTCACAATAAGCGACGGGATAAATTCATTTTGCTTTAAAATCTCTAGTGTTTCACTAGCCACGTCCGGTGTGCCAAAGAATATAAAATTAGGTTTTGAATTCATAATTTCTAGGGTTTAGGTTCTTCTGCTTTTATGTCTTTGGCGTGGTCGATGAAGAGTATTCCATCTAAGTGGTCTGTTTCATGCTGGAAAATTTGCGCCAAAAGGCCGGAGGCGCCACGAGTAAACTTCTTACCGTTTTCATCGTAAGCGGTGATGAGGGCCTTTTTAGACCTAAAAGTTTTACCATATAGTGGGCGGACAGACAGGCAGCCCTCTGGCATCCATTCTTTTTCTCGGGACAGCTTGGAAATTTTTGGGTTAATCAATACAAGGTCTTTTAGCTTCTCTTTTTTTTCTAATGCATTTTTACCAAAATCTTCCAAAAATATTTTACCAGAAACAACAAATATTCTTAATGAATATCCTATCTGTGGTGCGGCTATTGCTACGCCGTCACTCTGGCTCTTTAGAGCCACGGACATTTCTTTCAACACCTTTTTTATTTTAGTTGTTTTAATCTCACGAATGTGCACTTCGTGAGCAATTTGGCGCAAAACTTTTTCTTTTTGTTGCAGAATTTTTTTCATCCTGACATTTAACTTACTTTAGCTCTTTTAAGTATTCCAGAAGCTTACTTAATTTCACTGTATTTTGAGACCTGTTTCCCATGTCTCGCACTATTACCGAATTATCAAGCGCTTCTTTAACTCCGAAAATTATAGAGTAGGGGATAGCCAGTCTTTCGGCAATGGCTAGCTGGCTGCCGAGGCTGTCTTTGGAAAGTGACTGGGCGATAGGAATGTGCGCCTTACGCAATATTTCTATGATATTCAAGCTTTTTAACTTTGCCTCTGCACCTAGCTGGATGAAGTAAATTTTTGGTTTTTTTAAGATGCGGGGGGAAAGTTTTTTGTACCAAGGTGAGGCGATTATTCTGTCAACTCCGATAGATATTCCTATTGCCGGCACATCTTTCTTGCCTCCTATTTGTCGAGCCAGATAGTCATAACGTCCGCCTCCGGCAAGCGTGAGTGGACTGCCGTCTTCTCCCCCGCTCTCTTCTATAATCTCAAACACAGTTCTAGTGTAGTAGGAAAGCCCGCGGACTAAATTTTTATTTATATTGTAAGCTACTTTCATTTCTTCCAGATATTCTAAAACCTCTTTAAAATGTTTTTTACAAGATGAACATAAAAAAGAAACTGAATCAGGGGCGCCCCCGTTTATTTCTTTTGTTTTTTCTTCTTTGGAGTCTAAAATCCTAAGTGGATTTGTTTTTAAGCGTTCGCGGTCAATAGCCGGCAAGCTGGAGAGGTGTTTTCTGTAATAACTGGTAAGTTCTTTTAGGTATTCTCCTCGGCATTCTTTGTCGCCAATAGAATTGATATCTACTCATACAGGCCTTAATCACAAGCGCATCCATAATACTTTTTTCACTTCCCAAAGAGTCTAAATCAAATTGCCAAAATTGTCTGTATCGCCCGCGTTGTGGTTTGTCATGCCTGAACGTAGGACCATATTGGTAAAACATTACCGGCTGGGGCATAGTCTGCATACCATGTTCAATATAAGCTCGCACCAATGGAGCAGTATGCTCCGGCCGAAGCGCCAAATGGTCGCCACCTTTGGTTTTAAGCGTGTACATTTCTTTGTCTACAATATCAGTACCCTCGCCAATACTTGAGGTAAAAATGTTTTCATGTTCCAGAATCGGAGTGTCAATCGGCTTGAAACCATAGTACACTGCCACCTCTTGCGCTTTTTCGAAAAATCCTTGGAAGTTATAATATTCTTCGTTCATCAAGTCCCTCATTCCTTTGGGGGAGGAGATCTCTTGGTTTTTATTTTTCGCATTTTTACTTATACTTTTTTTCATTTTTTTACTCCTTATATTCATAATATCCTGGCCATATATCTATTTTACTTATTGGTAGCAGGCGCAAAAACGCTTTCCCTTCTAAAAGTTTTCTAGATACTGCTCCCCAGTATCTAGAATCAGAGCTGGCAGTTCTATTGTCACCCATCACAAAATATTCGTCAGCTTTTAACTCATAGTGGGTATTATCATTGCCGGTGTTTTTTACATAAGGCTCCACAAGCTTGAAGCCTTCTTTTTTATTTTCACTCGTTATAGTAACTACACTGCCTTTTATATCTATAGTTTCAAAAGGAAGTCCTATTATTCTCTTGATGAAAAATTTTGTCGTATCATTCGGGTACCGAAAAACAACTACGTCATCTCTTTTTGGTTCTGTTAACCTGTAAGATATTTTATCGATGATTAAATAATTTCCATTGGAAAAAGTAGGGTACATAGAAGAACCTGAAACAACAAACGGTGAAGCGACCAGAATCCTTACAGGAATAACTATCACTAAGGTTATTGCCGCAAAGCGGACAAATTCGCGCCAGTCGAACTTTTCTTTTTCCATAATGCTACTATAGCATATAAAATTGTTGACAGGATGTGATTTTATACTTTATAATATATTTATGAAACTTGTAGTCGGCTTGGGGAATCCGGGAGGTGAATATGAAAATACCAGACATAATACTGGGCGTATTATGCTGGGCTTGGTTGAAAAAAAGTTGGGTGAAACAAAAATCAAATTTCTTGTTCCAGACAATTTTATGAACAATTCGGGGAAAGCAGTAGCTCCTTTGGTTAAATCAAAAAAAGATTTAGAAAATCTTATTGTTATTTACGACGATATTGACTTGTCCTTGGGCAAGATGAAGATTTCTTTTAATAAGTCTTCCGGCGGACACAACGGCCTTCAGTCTGTTATTAAGTCTCTAAAGACTCAAGAGTTTGTGCGCATCAGGATAGGCATATCGCCCGCAACTCCGAAAGGCGCAGTGAAAAAACCGAAAGGAGGTAAAGCCGTTATTAATTTTATACTTGGCGAATTCAAAAAAAGTGAATTGGAAACGCTTAAAAAACTTTCAAAAAAAGTTTCCGAAGCCGTGGAAATGATTTTTACCGAAGGTAAAGATAAGGCAATGAGTATTTATAATTAGTGTGGGTAAGTATTTTTCAGGTCTTCTCGGGCTTCTTCTCTGTCGTGGTCACGAATTTGTTCTTCTCTTTTATCTAGAGGAACACCTTTTGCTATTTTTTCCCTGATACTTATTCTTACTTCTCCATCAGTTCTATAATCCAAGGGAATCTGAGCCGTATCACCTTTCTCAACTTGACTTTGTTCTTTCATATCTTTATTTTTAAGTTATTAGTAAAAATTTAAATCTCCTTCACCCCTTCTATTATAATGCTCTTTTCGCCTTTGCGCAAAGAGACTTTGCCAGAGATAGCGATGCATTTCTCAGGGACTAGTATATCAACTGATTCTTTGAAAATTGATGGGAAGCATACAGCTTCTATGGAGTCGGAGAGGTCGGCGATATGCAGGAATACCATACGTTCATTATTTTTGGTTACCACCTGCCTAGCATTTTCTATAATTCCGGCAATGGTTATCGGCGTATTGTTGCCAAACTTATTGTCTTTGTTCTCTTTTATTTTTTTAATATTTACATCTCTGCCTTCCAGTTTCAGACGAATGCGGTCCAGCGGGTGACCGGAAATGTATAACCCCAATAATTCTTTTTCCCATAACAACTTATCTTTTTGATTTGCATTTGGAGCAGGCTTTAATTTGAAATAGGGGGCTGTTTGTGAGAGTACGCCAAAAAGAGAAACTTGGTTTTGATTTTGTTTTTTAGTTTCATTGTGATACTCAAGCATTCCCTCTAGATTTACTAAGAATATTCCACGGTCCCCCCATTCGTCCATGGCGCCTGACTTGATAAGGGCTTCCATGGATTTTTTATTTAAATTTTTGTGTTTAATTCTATCCAAGAAGTCAGTGATGGACTTAAATTTACCGTTTAATTTTCTTTCGGTGATGA
>Ga0076234_140_pt1 | contig 6907 bp, 8 predicted proteins | sample RifGroF1_FD_67873 | JGI IMG/M metagenome (GOLD analysis project Ga0076234, IMG submission 67873) | Parcubacteria bacterium GW2011_GWF1_40_5
TATGCTATTTCCAATTTTTTCTGCGGGTTTTTGCCGTAAAAATTCGAGTTCATAATATCCAAGCACAGTTCGATTTTTCAGTATCAATAATTTTCCGTCTTTTTCATCAATCTTACAGTGGAAACCGCGAGCGTTTTTCTTTCCATTCGTAATAGTTTGATGTAAAATCAAGTGCTTTGGATATTCTGGATCAGGATACCCAAATCTTTTCAATATTTCTGCGTTGGTGACACCTTCGGGCTTCTTTGTAAAAAGCGTCATCATAGAAGCAGTTCCAGCTCTTTGCGATTTTAACTCCATTACGCCAAAGTCTGGTAACGCGATATTGTTTTCAGTAATACCTAAATAATCTTCCAGCGTTTTCCCAATGCCGGTATTGTGAGTTCGGTTAGATTTAACCCATTCCTTATCAGAAAGCTCTTTGAGAGCAATCTTAATTTGTATCAGCGTCCATTTCTGCATAGTCATTTGATGAAAAAAACGAGTTTGCTCTCTTCCCGTTCCAAACTCACTTCGTTCATCTGTGCGCGGGAGAGGACTTGCACCTCCACGTCCTTGCGGACACCAGCCCCTCAAGCTGGCCTGTCTTCTAGTTTCAGCACCCGCGCATTACTAAATATTATACGCAAAAAACAAAATCCGCCAACCGGCGGATTTTGATTTAAACTAAAATTTATTTTTCCTTTTCGGAAACCGGCGCCTCTACAACCGCTTTTTCCTGATATGTTGTCTGCCTCATTTTGCGTCTAGTTTCGCGGGCTGCTTTTTCACGGATGTAATAAAGTTTTGCGCGTCTGACTTTTCCGCGTCTTAAAATTTCTATTTTATCGATGACCGGCGAGAAAAGCGGAAATACTCTTTCAACGCCAATACCATAAGATATTTTTCTTATTGTAAAAGTTGCTCCGGATTCCAAACCGTGTTTTCTTGCGATAACCAAACCTTCAAAAGCCTGAAGCCTCGTTTTATCCCCTTCTTTAATTTTCTGCCAAACACGAATAGTATCGCCCGGCCTAATATCAATTTTTTTTCGCGCCTCTATATCAACTGAAGAGAATTTCGTATTTAAAACTGCAGTCATAATCCACTATTTTTATCACCTTTCCCCAATTCTTGCAATACTTGCCGCAAATCCTCGGGTATTTCAGCTTCAAGCTTGATACGATGACCCTCCTTTTCTGAAACTCCGGAGGGTAGGCAAAATTCAATTGAAGAAGCACACAAACAACCGGATGGTCTATTGCCGCGAAATGCGAACGAATTTGATGTGTGCGCCCGGTTTTAGGACTCGCCTCCAAATATGTAAAACCCTCAAATTTATTTAAAACCCCGTACTTTGTTCTTGCCTCGCGGATCTTGCCGCGCATTTTTCCGCGAGCAACGCGCTTTGTTGGATTTACGAACGAACGCCCGATCGGCAAATCAATTATTCCTTCCCGATCTTTCACCTCCCCTACCACCAAAACTCTATAATACTTCTCTATTTTCCTTTCCTGAAATTGTTTTTTTAAAAATTCAAACGCCAGCTGATTTTTTGCGATCAAAATAATTCCGGAGGTGTCTTTATCCAAGCGATGCACAATTCCCGGCCGTTCGGAATCATCTCCCACGCCTTTTATTTCCGGATATTTTTCGAGAATTTCATCAACCAAGGTTCCAGATTCATGATGACTGTCCCGATGCACGACAACTCCGGCAGGTTTGTTTATAGCAAGAATATTGTCATCTTCATAAATTATCTCCATTTTATTTAATGCCGATCCCGGAAGAAACTTCTTTTTCGGGCATTAATAAAACCGGACCCTCTACAGAATCGGCGGCCAAGAGCATTCCCTCTGATTCAAACCCCATTAGTTTTCGCGGCTCAAGATTCGCAACAATAACAACTTCTCGTCCGACCAAATATTCCGGCGCATACACCTTGCCAATACCCGCAATAATCTGCCGTGTTCCAATTTCCGCGCCAACGTCAACTTCAAGCCGCAAAAGTTTATCAGAACCATCAATTTTTTCCACAACCAAAATCTTTGCAATTCGCAAATCAACTTTTTTAAATTCTTCGTACGAAATCATGTATATTTTTAATCATAATCCCACACCGGCTTTTCTTTTTTAAGCATCTCGACCATAATCACGACATTTTTTCCCAACAGAGCGCTGTCTTTATTCATATAATCAGTATCTTCGTCGGTCTTTAAATTTTTATTTCTTAAAACTGCGGCGTATGGAGGGCAGACCATCCCCATATGTCCGAAAACCGACGCCAAATATGTCGCCGCCTGAAAAGCCCCGTCTTCAAGGCAATGCGCGAGTACACCAAAAACTTTTCCTTCCATTTGAAAATCTTCAACTTCCAAATAAGTCATGTTATCAAGAAAAATTTTCATTAACGAACTTGGAGCAAGCCAATGAACAGGGGTCGCAAAAATATATCCGTCATACTTCTCCATTTCTTTAAAAAGCCGCAAAGATTCTTCGCAGGGCTTCTTATCATAATCGCCGTGATATAACTTCATATTATAATCAAAAAGATTTATCATCTTCACTTCTGCCCCGTGCTTTTTCGCGCCTTCCAATGCCTCGTTAAGCATTTGAACTGTGCCGCCGTCCTTATGCGGAGATCCGTTTATTCCAAGTATAGAAATTTTTTTGTCTTCCATGGCCTAAGTTTGCAATATCCGAACTTTAGAGGCAAATCCCATGAAATTAAGACGGGACTAACGTGGAGAGAACGATGACCCCGATAAAAATTAGGAGCGCCCCGGCAACCTCTTTTTTCGTCATTTTTTCTCGCAAGTAAATCTTAGCAAGGAAAATCGAGACCAAAAGACTTGAAGCCACAATTGGAGATACAACAGAAACTTCCGATCCCTTTAACGCGAGAAGATATAAAACAAACGCAATTCCGTCGGCAAGTCCGGAAGCAATTCCGATTTTAAGCAATTTCCAATTGGGGCGGACAAATTTTCCGCGCATGATAATCTTTGCCGCGAAAACAAGAGGAATGGTAAATATGCCTAAATAGAAAATAGTATTTGCTTCGCCTATTTTATGAATAAGAAATTTTTCAATTGGCACGCTCATTCCCACGAAAAGAACCGCGACAAATTCGTAGCCGCTTCCGGAAATCAAGCTTAGTTTTTTAAGATCGGCCATGTTCACGGAAATCAGAAATGCTCCAAAAAGAACGGCGAGGATAGACGCTATATGCAAAAATCCCAAAGTTTCTCCAAAAAAGAAAACACCGATTAAAACCGCGACAATAATCCAGCTTTCATCGAGAGAAGATATGAGCGAGAGTTCCTGGCGCTCAAGCGCGAGATAAAAAAAGAAATACCCGATAAACGCCACTAAAGCGGCGAGAAGGGCATACAAAAGATTTTCTCCGGTCAATAAATAAACCTCGCCCGAGAAAAATATAAAAATAATAATCAGCTGAAAAAATATCCCCGTCAGCGAATTTATTAAAAAAAGAGTAAGGCTCTTAAGTTTTGAAATCGCTTCCTTTAAAAAAAGCTCCTCAAAACCCCATGCGATCATGGCTCCTAAAGCCAGCAAAATCGGAAATGAGATTATCATTTTGTGCGCGATAGAAGGATCGAACTTCTGGCCTCGTCGATGTCAACGACGCGCTCTACCACTGAGCTAATCGCGCATTATTTTTCAAACTCGTTTTTTAGCTTTTCAATCAACAAGGAAAAAATTTCCTCATCTACCTTATTAAGTAACTTTAGATCAGCCGGCCCGGGCCAGCTCTGGTCTTTAAAAACCGCTCCGCCGAACTCCACATCATGAGAATAGCGCGGAATTACATGAAAGTGAACTTCCGGATCGACCATCATCAGCATAAAATAATTTATTTTTTCATATCCGAAACTCCGCTTAAGCGCTTTTTCAATAGCCCTTATCGCAATCGGCAACTCGGCAAACGACTCATCAGATAATTCCGAAAAGGCCGTTGCATTATCTTTAGTAATCAGAATCAATGACCCAAGGGTGACTTGCGCCTTGCGGCACAAAACAACCCTATGCCTAAATTCTTTTACCAAAGTTGCGGGATGCCCGAATTGTTCGTATGTCTCTATCAACATTATTTTATTTGAGATTAATAACTATCTTATCAATTTTTACCCCGAGAATAAAATTATGCGTGTTGTATCAATCGAAAATCTTGTATATTATAATGTAATTCTAAAGGCCCCATCGTCTAATGGTTAGGACGGCACGCTTTCAATGTGTAAATCCGGGTTCGATTCCCGGTGGGGCCGCCGAACGAAGTGAGGCGGAGCCAAGCAGAGCAACTGCTTGCTCTGCGTACGGGATTTGAAAACCGCAGCGATGTTCTGCGAGTATGCAGAACCGCGAGGTGGGGTCGCGACTTCTCCGAGCGACGGCGAGGAGAAAGTTGTGGCCGATTCCCGGTGGGGCCGCAAAATAAAAAACTTCAATCAATCCTCGCGCTCGTTATTTTCAGCGTATTTTGACGGCTCGTCGTCAAAGCGATTTTTGCACTCAAGCGAACAAAAATAATAGATTTTTTCGTCATAAGTACTCCTGTGTTTCGTAAGATCCGGGTTAATTTGCAATCCGCACACAGGATCTCGGTTATCCATTATTTTTTCTTTTGATACATTCATTTCTATATTCTAGCTCAAAATCAGATTTTAAATAAGATAACGCCTATACAAAAACAGCAAGGCGCCGTCTTTTTTATTACAAAACAATGTTTTCTTGACTTTAAGCCGAGAAAATGCTAGAAATAAGGCTTGAAATTCTGATAGGAGGGTCAGATGAAAAACTGTAAGTTCTTTGCCAATTTATTAGTGTTACTGCTGTTGACTTTAACAGCCGGAACCACCGCATTGGCTGACGAAATAACCGTCGCAAAAGGCGACACGCGCTGGGGAATCGCGAAAAAGGTTTCGCTAAATCCTCTGGCGCATAAAGAGTACAACGTGCGAAGCCCTAAAGGCGAAGTCCGCCAAAACCCGGATTTAATATTTCCGGGAGACATTGTAACAATCCCGGAACATCTAGTTGCCACCAAAAAAGCGCCAGAGCCTAAACGGGAAAAAATTTCGGATTCCAGCGAAAAAAAACAGACGCTGTCCGCGCAAACAATGTTCGCGCCGAACACCGCCCAGAAAAAAGCGGAGGCGACGAAAACTAAAGGCGCGCAAAAAACATTTTTGCAAGAATTACATGTTCGGGATAACGAATACCCGCTCATAGCAATTTTGTTCGCGGGAATGCTGCTAACCTGCTTGGGATTCGTATCGCCATTGCCACATAGACCACCACGCGCTCAAAACCAACACGAGCCAGAAAATAACATCTTTTTTATCGGCTGGCCGCATTGGATCGAAAGATACAGTGCGACTCGTTTCCGCCTTAAGCGGTTTCGCAAAAAACTGACAGAAGAGATTAAACATGAACAAATAAACGCTCCGCCCATCAATTATCAAACTTTGCGGCAACGCATAGACAACTTCAGAACGCATCATATTGCGTCGTTCGAATCAATGGAAAAGCCACTGCCAAACGAAGGGAAAATAATGATTTCCAGATATCGACGCTGGATAATTCAAAGAGGCATCGATATCTGGATTGCTCCAACAAAAGCTGGTAAACTCCCTTCTCTTGCCAGATACAGGCACAACATTCTGCAAAGAGAAAATCGAATCCTTCAAGATAATGTCGCGGCTGGATTTATCAGGTATCGCTATCCGCAGGAAAAATGGCGCCTGATAAATTTCCAGTTCAAAAAAGGCGTGCTGTTTTCATACAAATTTACAGAAAAGAAAGGAATGGAAAAATGAAAACCAAAATTAAACGGCTAGAAGCGTTCTCCACTGGAGGAGGCGGGGGAAATATTATTCGGAAAATCGCGGTCATGCTAGAAGAAATGAACCTCAGCAGCGCCGTTGGTTATACCGTAATCGACACCAACAAAAAGTCGCTAGCAAAAACTGTCAGCTTGTTCCCAGAAGACATTAAGCCAAATGTACGCCACAAAAAGCTCGGACTCGGAAACGGATCCGGATGCGATCCAAATTCGGCGCGGCGCGATATTGAAGATGAAAAGACCGCCGGAGAATTGCTTCAGACGATCGAAGAAGACGCGTTCGAAGCCGCCCCGGTTTTCGGTACACTTGGAAAAGGAACCGCAACCGGCACCCTCCTTCCACTCTTAAAGATTTTAAGAAAGGCGAGGGTGATGGCTTTCGGCGTCGTAGTAAAATGCTCCCAGGAGTATGGCGAGGTCGAAGAAGCGCAGGACATCGCTGCCGAAGAGGCAATTAAAGAACTTGACGAGTCAGGCATTCCCTATATCCTTGCTATGAATCGGGCGGCCTACATTGAGAGTGAAAAAAACACCGGAGCAAAAATCACCAGGGAAGATGCCTACGGCATAATCGACAAGGAAATCGCCCACTCACTACGCGCATTTTTGCGCGTTTTGGCAGATCCGGATCAGGCCGACCGCGAAGATATCCGAAAATTGATCTATTCTGGCGGTAATGATGGACGAAAGCGCTGGCGCCTGGGTACGGTGGAACTAAGCAAAGACTTCACCGAAAAAGATTTGACCAAAGCCGTCCGACAGTGCTTCGAAAACCAGCGCTTCGATTTCGACAACTCCAGAATTGGCGGCACTCTTGTTATCCGGGAGGGAAAATTTGCGGCTCATGAAGTCGCCGCGATGAATCTTGAAATGCGATCAATTGTTAACGGCTGGGGCGACGGCGACAAGCGAGAGGTGATAAACACACATTATCGCCTGATTGAAGCCGAATACCCGAGCATCAACGAAAATAACGTAAACATTACCTTCCTTTTTTCGGAATACAACGGCGATCCGGACCTCGAAAGCCTCCCTGAAATTAGATGGGCCGATGAAGCCGAG
>Ga0076234_151_pt1 | contig 5782 bp, 2 predicted proteins | sample RifGroF1_FD_67873 | JGI IMG/M metagenome (GOLD analysis project Ga0076234, IMG submission 67873) | Parcubacteria bacterium GW2011_GWF1_40_5
AATCATTGTTGCCTCGGTATCTTGTATTTATGGTTTGGGGTCTCCGGAGGAATATGAAAAAGTAAATCTTAAGCTTGAAGTTGGTATGAAGATGGACAGGCTGACTTTAATGAAAAAGTTGATTGCTATTCATTTTGAACGCACCAATGCTGATTTAACTCCGGGGACTTTTCGCTCCATAGGTTCCAAAGTAGAATTTATGCCAGTGTCAGAGACTGTAATGTATCAAATTGAGCTCTCTTTCGGAGTAATTTCAAAAATAACAAAAGTTGATCCTGTTTCTTCGCATATTATATCGAAAGAAAAAGATATTTTTATTTTTCCAGCAAAACATTTCATTACTGAAGATGTAAAAAAGAAAAAAGCGTTGATAAATATAAAAAAAGAATTACAAACCCAGCTAAAAAAGTTTAAAAAAGAAAAAAAATTGCTCGAAGCCGATAGAATAAAACGTAGGACCAATTACGACTTGGCAATGATAAAAGAAATAGGCTACTGCAGTGGCATAGAAAATTATTCTAGGCATTTGTCTGGTAAAAATGAAGGTGAGCCGCCAGAAACACTACTTTCCTATTTCCCACACATAGGTAAAAGCGCTGATTTTTTAACTATTATTGATGAATCACATGTCACTCTACCTCAACTTCAAGGAATGTATGCTGGAGATGCTTCACGCAAAAATACCCTTGTGGAGTATGGTTTTCGCTTGCCTTCAGCCAAAGATAATAGACCACTGAAATATGAAGAATTTAAAGAACGCGTTGGTCCGGTAATTTATACCAGCGCGACACCGAGCGAACAAGAGCGCAGCCAAAGCGAGCAAGTGGTGGAGCAAATAATTCGCCCGACTGGTCTGGTAGATCCAGAGACTATTGTTCGTCCTGTAAGCGATAAAAGTAAATACAAGGGGCAGATATATGATTTTATTATCGAAACGGAAAAAACAATTAAAAAAGGTTTTCGTGTTTTAGCCACGACTCTTACCAAAAAGATGGCAGAAGATTTGTCTATATACTTGAAAGACAAGAAAATTAAAGCCGAGTATCTGCACAGCGATATTAAAACAATGGAGAGAATAAAAATTCTTACCCAGTTTCGCAAAGGTGAATTTGATGTCTTGGTTGGCGTGAATCTCTTGCGCGAAGGACTTGATTTGCCAGAAGTGGCACTCATTGGTATTTTGGATGCCGACAAAGAAGGATTTTTGCGCTCGGAAACATCACTCATTCAAACTATCGGCCGCGCGGCGCGCAACAGTGAAGGCAAGGTTATTTTATACGCAGATATTTTAACTGGTTCGATGAAACGAGCACTAGGGGAGACGAAACGCCGCCGAGATATTCAGCTGGCCTATAACAAGAAGCATGGCATTACTCCAAAGACTATAATGAAAAAGATAAAAGATATTACTGAAGAGCTCGAAAGTGAGCACGGTAAAATTGTTAACGCAGAATTGGCTCTAGATTTTAAAGTACTTGATAAATCTTTATCGGAAATAATAAAAATAAAAGAGAAAGAAATGAATAAAATGGTAAAAGAATTAGATTTCGAAACTGCGGCAATACTACGGGACGAAATTGGAGTGCTCCGTCTCCGTTTGGAGAAAAAATCTTAGCATGATAGATTATAGATTGATAAGCACCCCCTACAGGCAAGTGGGGGTGATTTTAAGTTTATGAATAAAGAGAACGGACTCATAACCTCAAGAATATTGACATGGAAATGCCAAGAAATAAAATGGTGGTAATTACTGGCGTGTCTGGGTCTGGGAAATCTTCCCTTGCTTTTGACACCATTTTTGCCGAAGGACAGAGGCGCTATGTGGAGTCGCTTTCTTCCTATGCTCGCCAATTTTTAAATCAAATGCCTAAGCCTGATGTGGATGAGATTACCGGATTATCTCCGGCTATTTCCATTGACCAAAAGTCTCGATCCAATAATCCGCGTTCCACAGTGGCGACGATCACAGAAATTTACGACTATTTGCGCGTTATGTATGCCCGTATCGGGCATCCACACTGTCCCTCATGCGGAGAGGAAATTAAAAAACTTTCCAACGAAGAGATTTTAAATTTTATTTTAAATAAAATCAAAACCCATTCCTTTGTTTCTATTTTTTCTCCAGTAGTGCGAGGGAGGAAAGGAGAGTATTACCAGCTTTTGTATGACTTGCTCGGCAAAGGTTTCTCCGAGATTAGACTAGATGGAACAATGAAAAAACTCCGAGAGCAAATTACTTTATCAAAAAATAAAGCCCATAATATTGAGGTTTTGGTGGATAGTTTTATGGTTGATGGATTAAAAAAAGAAGAATTACGCATGCGTCTTTCTGAAGCAATTGAACGGGCTTTAATTGAATCCGACAATCTGGTTACTATTAAAATAAACGAAGAGGAGTTTATCATGTCCGCAAAGTTTGCTTGCAAGAATGATGGCTTCTCTTTCCCAGAAGTCGAGCCACGGCTTTTTTCTTTCAACTCTCCCTATGGCGCCTGTCCGTCTTGCAATGGTCTTGGCTCCAAATATTTTATGGGTGATGAGCCATGTGAAGCTTGTCATGGCGCCCGACTTCGCCCTGAAGCATTGAATGTATTTTTACAAAATTCTGCAAAAAATAAAAAAGTAAATATTTTAGATCTCGCCTCGCTTTCCATAAAAGATGCGCATGATTTTTTTAAAAATCTAAAACTATCTGAACAGGAGAAAGAAATATCTGTGCCAGTAGTCAAAGAAATAGAAGCGCGGCTCCAGTTTATGCTGGATGTCGGATTAGACTACCTGCAGCTCTCCCGTAAGGCCAACACTCTCTCCGGCGGAGAAGCCCAGCGTATACGTTTAGCTTCCCAGCTTGGCTCCAGGCTCGTCGGGGCGCTATATGTGCTGGACGAGCCTACCATTGGGCTACATCAGCGTGACAACGACCGATTAATCAAAACATTGCAAAATCTGCGTGATTTAGGAAATACAATTTTAATTGTGGAACACGACGAAGATACTATTTATGCCTCTGATTATATTGTAGATATTGGTCCAAAGGCAGGGATACATGGCGGAGAGGTTGTAGCCTCTGGCTACATCGAGGATTTGCTAACTACTAAGCGAAACTTTAGTAGTTCCAGAACACTTGCCTATCTGCGAGGGGAAACGAAAATAGAAACTCCTAAAAAGCGTCGAGGAAGCAAAGGAGTATTGCGCATTGCCGGAGGAAAGATTTTTAATATAAATAATTTAAATGTGGAAGTTCCTTTGGGCGTGATGACTTCTATTACCGGTGTTTCTGGCTCCGGCAAAAGCTCTTTTATGTATGAAATTCTCTACAAAAACCTTCAAGCACGCTACGAACGTAAATATCGCACAGCGAAAGTTTTTAATTGCAGTTCTTTTTCCGGCACGGAATATTTGTCTCGGGTAATTCTGATAGACCAGTCACCCATAGGCAGGACCCCACGCTCCAACTTGGCCACTTATACAGGAGCGTTTACTCATGTTCGAGATATTTTCGCCACTACTGAAGAAGCCCGGTTACGCGGGTGGAAAGCCAATCGCTTTTCTTTTAACGTAAAAGGTGGTCGCTGTGAAGCTTGTGAAGGCAATGGGGAGATAGCGGTGGAGATGCATTTCTTGCCAACAGTGTATGTTACTTGTGATGTTTGTAATGGTAAACGTTTCGACAAAGAAACTTTAACCGTGAAATATAAGAAGAAAAATATTTATGAAGTGCTTCGCATGACTGTAGAAAACGGTTTAATATTTTTTAAAGACATTCCGGCAATAGCAGACAGACTGCAAACTCTTTTTGACGTGGGGCTTGGCTATCTGGAGCTCGGTCAAAGTGCTACTACTCTCTCTGGTGGCGAAGCGCAACGTGTAAAAATTTCTAGCGAACTATATCGGCCACACACAGAAAAGACCATATATCTACTTGACGAACCGACGGTCGGACTTCACTATGATGATGTGCAAAAACTTCTGGAAGTTTTGAATAAACTAGTCTCACATGGCAACACTGTTGTGCTTATAGAGCACAACCTAGATATAATTAAAAGCTCTGACTATATAATAGATGTTGGGCCTGAAGGGGGGGTAAATGGCGGTAATCTGGTGGCCAAAGGCACACCGGAAGAAGTGGCTAATAATACAAAGAGTTATACTGGTAAGTATTTGAAGAAAGCCTTAAGAAAATAAATTATGCAAATAAATTATTTTAAAAAAAATAAATTACCAAATAAACCGGGAGTTTATTTTTTTCTAAAAGAAAAACAGATTTTATATATTGGTAAAGCCACATCTTTAAAAGATAGAGTAAAAAGTTATTTTGGAAAAAACCTAGTTGAAACTAGAGGACCACTTCTGGTAGATATGCTTTATAAGGCCGAGAAGGTTAAGTGGCAGGAAACTGACAGCGTGCTGGAAGCATTAATTCTGGAAGCACAGTTTATAAAAAAACATCAACCATACTACAATACCCGAGAAAAAGACGATAAAAGTTTTAACTATGTCTGTATAACTAAGGATAAACTTCCTAAAGTTTTGGTTGTTCGAGGCAAAGAATTGAAAAATTATGAAGGATCTTTTTTTGGACCGTATACGAATGGATCTCAACTAAAAACCGCATTGCAAATTATTAGAAAAATATTTCCTTTTATAGATGAAGCTTCAAGCAAAAAAGCTAATTTAGAATTTTATAAACAAATCCACCCAACTCCGGCAAATACTGAAGAATATATTCGTAATATAAAAAATTTAAAATTGTTTTTACAAGGCAAAAAGAAAAAAATTATTTCAAATCTTAAAAAAGAGATGATTTCATATGCAAAGAATAAAGAATTTGAACAAGCAGGAGAAGTAAAAAGGCAAATTTTTGCCCTAAAACACATAAATGATATTGCTCTAATGATAATGTATTACAAACACGTTTTTGAAAAAGTTGGTCAGGCAGCTTATAAATCTGATAAAGAAAAACAAACTGCCGTTAGACTTAGCCACCAAAAAATCTCTAGAAATTGGAAATTTAATAATTCAAGAAGTACTACGTCTTCGATATCAGGAATATCGGGAAACAGGTAATATTATGTGTTTAAGCTTCGCATTTTACTCCTAAGTAATTAGCCTGTAAAATCGTCGCAATTAAAATGTCAAAGCAAAGTTCAACTTGTCAAGAGCTTGCGATTCCCAATTTCTTTAGCCGACTGTCATATTCGCCAAGTACCCAATCCTGGGTGTTTTTTGGGTGGAAGAAAAGCTGGGTTTTGGTGATTTTTTCGGTCGTCACTTTGTTTTTCATGTACCAAAATTGAAAACCTTTCAAAAGGTTTTCAACTAGTGAATAGTTAATAGTGAATGGTAAATTGATTCCCGCAGTCTTTCGATTAACTATTTTCGATTTACTATTTACCGCTATCGGCTTCCAATTCGGTAAATACTCCTGTACCCACGAGTTTGCTCTGAGGAATTTCCGGTAAGTTCCTTCTCGGTCCCATAAAAGTTTCATTTGGCAAATCTCATGAGCCGTGTAAATGTTGCGTTCTTTAATTGATAGAGCCGACTCGTCAAGAAACATATTTAGACAAGCACGGTCTGAAATTTTTTGGCCAGCCAGGTCTCTCTTGAACGGCAAAAGAAGCAGGTTTGCCAAAAACCGGGTTGTCCAAAGCAAGCCCTTTGAAGTCATGATTACCAAATCAATATCGTCATTTTTGCGGCTATTTCTCATAGAAAGAGCGCCCGAAACGGCAACAAGTTTGACACATGGGATAATCTTGAGCAATCCTGCAAAAAATGC
>Ga0076234_142_pt1 | contig 5570 bp, 7 predicted proteins | sample RifGroF1_FD_67873 | JGI IMG/M metagenome (GOLD analysis project Ga0076234, IMG submission 67873) | Parcubacteria bacterium GW2011_GWF1_40_5
ACCCCCAGGCAGATCAGGAACTTGAACACCAGCAGCGGGCTCCACGCCATCTTCCCTTCCAAAATGCCGTTGACCAGCAGCCGCATCCAGTCCAGCCCGACCCAGAACGGGACGACCCCATTGGAGATGGCATTGCCGAAGCTCGTCCCTTTCTTCTCCTGGAAGAACTCCCCGAAGAACCACGCCAGCCAGATGGGGATGATGATCCACATCACCTGGAAATTCCAGATGGGCGAGGCAAAGAGATACAGCCACCCCACAAAAAGGCCCCAGAACCAGGAGAGCATAGGCAGGATGATATCGAGCATGGGCATCCCTGCCAGCTCACCCTTTTAAATCCTTCCACACGTTGAGGCCGATGCGCTCGTCCTTCGCCCGCTCGAGTTTCCTCTTCACCTGCACGAGGTAGACCTCGCAGACGGCATGCACCCGCGCTTCCTTGAGGTGCCCTCCTGCCAGGGTGAAGTCCTTTTTCCCCAGCGTGATGTGGCAGTGCAGGTACGGCTCGCCGTCCATGGTCGCGACATTGCCCGTCATGTTCGCGATCTCCATGGGCTCGGAAAGGGTCGTGGACGAGTATTCCTTGTTGTCCACGATGTAATGCGCGATCTCCGCCTCGTCCACCGCGCCGATGCCCGTCAGGAAGCCCGCGGTGATCTTGTGCTCCCTGCAGTACTCCGTCAGCTTCTCGATGACCTTCTCCCCCCGCTCAATGAGGATGATGTGGGTATGGCCTTTCTTCGCTGATTTCATGGGGTAGGAAGAAACGAAGAGTTATTTAAATCTGATGCTTCTTCACGCCGTCATGATGGAGATTGACGGCAGTTATGGGGAAGGGGGCGGGCAGATCATACGCACGGCATTGGCGTTCTCCATGCTCACCCAGCAGCCGTTCCACGCCATCGGCATCAGGAAAGGCCGCACAGAACCGGGACTGAAGCCGCAGCATTTGCACTGCATCAAGGCGTTGCAGAAGCTCTCCCAAAGCCGTGCGGAAGGCGCGGAACTCGGCTCGACAGAATTGGCGTTCCATCCCGCTCCCCTCAAGGCGCAGAGCATCACCGTCAAATCTGCCTGGATTTTCCATGGTAAAGAGTGCTAAAAGCTGAAGCGCATGATTCTGACCAACATCCCGTAAAGCTCCAATGCCATCATAAAATCCTCCCCTCTCGCCAATGGGATCCCGCTCCAAAAACTGGATATGAATGCTTTCCATGGCAGTTTTATTCCACGAATCCTGCAGAAATGAATTCGAAAAGCGAAACGCCAAAATATTCTGCACGGTTTCCTTGCCCAAATAGTGGTCAATCCGGTAAATCTGCTCTTCTCGAAACAGTTTCCCCAGTAGTTCGTCCAGTTTCTGAGCGGTCTGCAAATCCTTGCCGAAGGGCTTTTCCACTATAACGCGCGTCCACCCCTCTTCAGGACTGCAGGGTTTAGTCAAACCGGAAGAGGCGAGTTTGCGAAAAATTGTTTCATAAAACTGGGGGGAGGCCGCGATATAGAAGAGCTTGTTTGCGCATACTTTCCATTCCCCGTCTTTCTGACCAAGGAACGTAGCCATATTCTGGTATCCTTCGTTCTCTTCAAACAATCCTTGCTGATACACAAAAAACCTGCGAAATTGCTCAATACCAGCAGGGTCAGCTCCCCGTACCTTCTCTTTTACGATGCCTGCAACCATTTCCCGAAAACTTTCTTGCGTGTACGCATCTTTTGAAAAGCCGATAACTTGAAAGAGGGACGGGAGATGCCCCGTTTTATACAAATGGAACAAGCCCGGCGTAAGTTTACGTCGCATCAAATCGCCCGTCGCCCCCAAGACGACAAATATGGTGGGCAAGAGATTTTGTTTGCCTTGTTTCTCGGCCATCAGCCCCATTTTCCCTCTTTCGAACAAATTGAGCAAGGCGTTCCTCGGATTTTCTTATTTTATATTGAGAAGTTCCTTGAGTCGCGACTCGTCGAACCCAATCACGATTTCGCCGCCAACGTCAATAACCGGCACTCCGAGCTGACCGGATTTCTGCACCATGTCGTTTCTCGCCTGCTCGTCTTTTGCAACGTCTTTTTCCTCGTACTGCACGCCGTTCTCTTGGAAGAACTCTTTCGCGGCCCTGCAATATACGCACGTTGGGGTAGTGTAAATGATTACATTTGCCATAGAATTATCGATGATGAGCTTGTTATTAAACGACTTTCTCAACTCATATCATAGCTGGATTATATCACAGGAATCAATTCTCCGGAAAGGCGTATGAGAAATTTCTCTACCGCGACAGAAGGAAATTGTGCTTTCGACAACCGTTCTGCGCTTTTAAGCTGTTCCTTCTGCAACGCCTCCTCTGCTGCAAAATCGGCAAACTCTACGCTTCCTCCGTACGCTCCGCAATCTCCGTGTTGGATGAGAACGATTGTTTTGGGTTGATGCAAATCAGAGGAAATTTTAAGATTTTTAAAAACCAAACTGTTTTCACCATTGGCTACCAAATCCTTCACTCCTCCGGCAACAGCAATGCGGTCATATCCTCCAGGAAATCTCTTACCCAGGAACTTTGAAATCGCCTTTTGCAACCGAAAATCGATACAATGCACCGCAACCGCTTCACAAGAATGTTGTTGTTCCATAAAACTGAGTTCACTTTACAGAATATTGCCAAAAAATCAAGCATGAAACAAAAAACCGCCCAAAGAGCGACCCAGTTTCTTCCATTGAAACTACAATTTAATCGGCCCAAATTTTACTACATAATAAGGATTATCGAATTCAAGACAGCTATCCGTTAAATATTTCAAAATATCTTTTAAACCTGCATGATTATCTGTTCTAGCTTGCTCTAGTTCCGCTTTTTTCGCAGAAATCTGTGCACGTTGAGTTTGACCCTCAACAATCGCATCTTGAATATACAGATCCCGAAGCACGTCATTGACACCATTTATCCGGTCACTTAGTTCTATTAAAGTAAAATACAATGTCCTACAATCTTCTTCATTCTTGGGTTTTACGTTATCGATAACATCCCAATTGTTTGTATACAATTCGCTTGGGAAGTCGGCAAAGGGTATAGTGGTACTTTTTGCATTTGGATCAAATCTCCCGATAGTGCTACTAAGACCTATGGTTATGGGATCTGCTCTCCTTTCAAAGTCGGAACGATGCTCCAATTGGGTAAGCCACCAAGGTGCCACAATACTGATAATGAATCCAGTGGAAACTATTTTAAGAACGCTAGCTATCTTTCCCCTCGCGATAAACTCTTTAACCGTCATACCAGCACTAAATCTAAATAGATATTTATCCTCATATTAAAAGTTCACGAGAGCGACGACTTCCTTGTCGGTGTACTGCGTGCGACCCGTGGCGTCGAGGATCGCCTGCGGGGTACGCATGCGAAACACCTTTACGACACGGACGATGGTGTTGCTCTCGGCTTCGATGTGCTTACGCAACACGCCGAGCTGTTCACGGTGGAGAGCGGGGTTACCGAGCGCCCTCTGCGTTGGATCAGACGCGAACTCGTTTCGGTGCTTCTCGAGAAGAGTTCGGAAGTTGGCGACGGCCTTGTCGATCTGCCCGTCGGTCATGGTGGAGGTCGCGGATGGGGTCATGGTATTTTCCATGGCGTCATCCCTTTCTGCTTTTAGCGACTTCCTGTCGCCATAGCTCTAAAGAAACACCTGTATCAAACACCCGATGTTTGACAGTTTTATTTCCTTAAAGCTATGGCGAATTCGCAATTTAAAAGAACGTATAACCTATATATTATAGCACACTTTATACACAAAAGTCAACGCCTCCGTAATATCCCAATAGCTTGGAATCACTCTATATATTAAGCATCTAGATCAAGTACTTCATCAATCCTGATTTGACTGACAAACTCCGGCACGTGAGAGACAAGTATCATTGCGCCTTTATATTCGTCTAATGCTTTAGCGATTATTGGCAAATGGCGGAAATTTATATGGTTGGTCGGCTCATCTAAAATGAGAAGCCCGGGTTTTTGTAAAACAAGTCTGGCGAAAGCCACAAGCCCTTTTTGCCCTTCAGACAGATCCCCTATTTTCGTCCGAATAAATTCTCCGGTAATGAGGAACCCAGCGGCGATAGAACGCATATGTTCTTCATTCAACCTTTCTCCACCTTCCACCATCGCAGAAGCGAGAGATTGATAGACAGTATCCTCAAAGTTAAGCGTAGAGAAATCCTGCCTGTAATAACCAATACGTATTCCCTCTTTAACCTTTTCCCCGTCTGCTTTTCCACTAGCGAGCCTTTCTAACAAAGTAGTTTTTCCTATACCATTGGGTCCTTGTAAAAGTAAGTGGTTATTTTTGTTTAAAGAAATATGTGCTTTGTGTTTTACTATTTTTCCATTTTTCATTGTTGTGAAAGAAGAAATATTTAAAATTTCTCCTATCAAGTCTGGCTGAGCAGGGATGATAAATGGTCGGATAGATTTATCTTCTTTCCGCACATCCACAATCTCTTCTTCCAGTTCTTCCGCCTTCTCGCGCATTCTTTTTGCCACCAGTCTGAGTCTCCCGCCTTTATAGGCAAACACATTCGCTTGGTCCTTTTTCGCTTGAATTTCTTTCTGTAGTTGAGCATTCTTCATATTCTCTTTTTCCACTCGAGCGGTAATATCTTTCACCACGTTAAAATAGTTTCCCACATACTGCTCTATCTTTTTAGTATAAACATCCAAATACAGCACACCCTCCGTAAAAGCATTGAGGAATTCCGCATCGTGGGAAATTACAAGCACTGTCTTTTTATAAGTAATTAAAAATTTTGTTAAGTGTGCAATCCCTGCTTTATCTAGATTGTTTGTCGGCTCGTCCAACAAAAGCAAATCCGGATCCTGAATAATTGCTGAAGCAAGCAATAAGCGCGCTTGTTGCCCACCAGAAAAGGTCCTGACTATTCTATCGTGTGCTTTCGTATGCCCTTTCAAATTTACTACTTCTAACACGTCATCTATTCTGGGATCAATATCATACACTGTATGTTTAAAACATTTTGCAAAAAATTCTCTTACAGTTAAATCTAATTGATCACGTGGAATTACCTGTAACGACTGCGCGATACTTACTCCATTTACTATATTTATGGTTCCTGACTCTGGAACAGAGGCACCGGAAATCAAACCGAAAATAGTGCTCTTGCCGGCGCCATTTTGACCCATTAAAGTGAATTTAGTCCCCCTCCTTATAGTAAAACTAACCCCATCTAAAATGGGCATATTGATGCCCCATTCAAAAGAGACATTATCAAATCGGACTATAGTTTCTTGGGTTTTGGGGGTTTCCTTAGGTTCTTTTGACATCCATGTAGATTAGCTTATTTGGGCCAAAATAGCGAGTATTTCGCTTGACAAATGGGGTGTCTTTGTGATATACTTATTATACAAAGTACGTACGTAGGTTCATTTGAGCTTTAAGTTTGAGTGAACAAAAAATAGTCGATTTCGTAGAACACTTTTGTATTTAACAATTTAACTAAAAATATCAATGACTGGTACAATAAAAAGACTCACTGATAAAGGTTTCGGCTTTATAACCGGAGA
>Ga0076234_147_pt2 | contig 5024 bp, 8 predicted proteins | sample RifGroF1_FD_67873 | JGI IMG/M metagenome (GOLD analysis project Ga0076234, IMG submission 67873) | Parcubacteria bacterium GW2011_GWF1_40_5
CTAAATTTCTAAATGACGTTAGTTTAAAAGACTGCCCCAATTTAGTGCCTATTCAATACAAGGAAGACCTAGATTTTAGAGAACTGGTCAGAGAAAAAACGTTACATAATCTAGAGATGGCGCGCAGAAGGTAGGTTTACCTTCGTTAAATATTTATCAACACACCAAGAGTCAGCCCCGTGCAGAAATACCGCTATTGTTGAGAGCGATAGACCAAAATCCCGTACCCCCACGTCATTGTATCCTACTAAATATGTTATATGGAGCATATGCAGGGCAAGTAAGAAACCCACAGTTTTGGTAAATAGTCCTAAGAGCAAACATATACCAAAAACAACTTCAAATATACCATTCAAATAAATAAAACTAACCGCATTTGTGCCAGAAAACGACGTGACCCAAGAGGGCACCAAGACTGTCCAAGAGCTGGCATCAATGAGCTGCTGATAACCGAACCAAATAAAAACAACAGATACACCCACTCGCACAATAGCTGGAGCCAAGCTACGCATATCTTCTTTTGTAATTTTGTTTTGCATAAATTTATTCTAGCATTTTCTACAAAAAATTAAAATGCAACCCCTTCTTTATTTAAAAGTTTGAGCTTGGTTTTAATTCCACCTTTACCTGAATACCCACCAAGTGAACCGTCACTCCTAACAACTCTGTGGCACGGGATAAGTACAAGCGCAGGATTAGCTCCCACAGCATTAGCTACTGCTCTGATAGCTTTTTGTTTCTCAATACGCTTCGCCAGTTCTTTATAAGTAATTGTTTCACCTTCGGGAATTTTAAGAATTTCTTTCCATACCTTTTTCTGAAATTCTGTGCCTCTTAGGTTATCTATGTTAACTTTTTTCATAATTAATATTCTATAACAAATGGGAATGATACAGATGCATCATGTTCCGGCAGACCGGATGCGTTGTCTTTTCTTAATATAAGTGTTGCAGGACCTATGTAAGACTCGGGTACTTTCACTTCTCCTTTAAATGGCACAAAGTCATTTGTCATCCACTCCCCTTGCGCTGTGGCAAAAGTCTGCACTAAAATTTTGCCATCTTTGTCTAAAACATCAATAGGGAATGAAGCCTCAAAAAACCATACTCCGCGGGCTTTGCCTATGACGCTGAATTCTTTACCCGTGACTGCCCCCGGAAACGGAAGGTTTACCACAATCAAATCCGTAGACGCTCTGTCGTAAGTAACTTTTTCCTCTATTGTTTTTATTTCTTCTTCAGAAATTTTCCTGGTAGAAGTACCTATAGTATAACCGATAACAAGTAGTAGAAGTATAGAAATTATTATTTTTAGTTTGTTATTCATATTTATTTTTCACCACAAGCAATATTGTGCGAAGCTAGACTCTCAACCATTTTTTCTCTCGTATACCCTTTTATATCTTTTGTATTAAAGTGATATTTATTGCCATTATTATGGAATAATATTATGCAATCTTGGTCGTTGACACATGATGTGTGAATAGTTAAATGTATTTCTTGTTCTGGAATATTTTGCGTTACTAAAGCTTCTTTTAGGCTTTCTATTTCAGAAATCACTTCGCCCATACTTTCTGGGAATTCCATTGGGACGTTATTCGGTCCTTCCTCTCTTAGTTTATTTGCAAATGCTTCGGCTTCAGAGTCAACCAAGTCCAAAGATACAAGGTCGATTCCTACCCTTTTTGCCCGCACAGATTCAAATGGAAGCTCTGCCGGCATCCTCTTTTTCTCTAATATATTCTCCCAATGCTCTTGCGAGTTTACATCTGGCGCTAATTCTTTCATAAGGACATTATATCAGATTTATTTTAACGATGACTGCAACCAGCCCAACAACAAGGTCGACGCATTCCGCCCTTTAGCTTCGAGAGCGCCTTTCCTATACGGATATTCCTTATTGCTGGGATACATGGATTCGAACCACGATTAAAGGCTTCAAAGGCCTCTGTCCTACCATTAGACGATATCCCAATATAACGCTTAAGTTATAGCATAAATACAGGTTGAAATCTAACTGTTGACATAAACATGATTCTCTACTATTGTTTCCTTAACTGTTTGTTCCTTGTTTTTTAGGCTGACAGTAATCTCGAAAAGGAAAAGAGGAAAGACGCCAATGGCAGAAAAAGCCGCAGGTTTCGTCATCCAAGTGGGCTATCTGGATTTCATCAGTAGATCTCGAAAACCCATCCACAAGAAAAACCGCAAAAGTTCATCAGGCATTGAACGCGCCTGGGTCCACAACCTCAAGACGGTTATGGAAGGAAACGTCGGTTCATTCTCCAAAGTCACGATCTATCCTGCTGTGTACGATCCCGATCTGGATAGAACCGTGGTTACAGGAAAGGGCGTGAGCTACGACGAATTCGTTAAAACGGCGCAGGGGGTCACTTCTGCTCTCGTTTAAGTAAACTGGCCTGGGGTTTGATGGCCTGCAATATCTAACTCGTCAGCACCCCACTGACGAGTTTTCCTATTAAGCTTATTCTTTGCCGAGTATCTTAACCAATGCAAGCTCGAGGGGCAGCTCGGCGATGAATGCATTGTCTATATTCTGGTACGCTTCAAGTAAAATAGCCAATGCCCCTGAACGAAGCATGCCTTCTTTATCTGTTTTGACTACGTTTTGCAGGAATTCAATATCAGCTTCACTCAAATCCCCTACCATTTCATTTTTTAATTTTGGCGCATAGCGCAAAATTATAGCTAAACGTAGCTTCGACACTATAAGTTTCAAAAATAACTTCATGTCTAGGTTCTCTGCCGATGCTTTCTGGACAACTCCTATTCCCTTCTCTAGATTTTTTTCAGCGATTGCGGAAATAAAATTATTCACGAGTACTGTCTTTGGAGCGCCGGTTATTTTCTCCACATCTTCAATTTTTATTTTCTTTCCTTTGCTAAAGTTCACAACTTTCTGAAGTTCACCAAGAGCATCTCGGAACGAGCCGTCCGCCAAGATTGCGAGAAGCTCTGCTGACCCAGCATCCAGTTCAAACCCTTCTTTTTTGGCAACATCAATGAGCATCTTTTTATTGACAGTGTCCGTGGCTTTTTTGAAAACAAAAACCTGACAGCGAGAAATAATAGTCTCCGGCACTTTTTGCATTTCAGTGGTAGCTAAAATAAATATTACATGCTTTGGTGGCTCTTCTAGAGTTTTAAGTAGCGCTCCCCAAGCATCCTTCGAGAGCATGTGCACTTCATCAATGATATAAACTTTATATTTAGAATCAAAAGGCAATACTCGTGCACCATCACGCAACTCTTTAATATCTTCAATTCCTCTATTCGAGGCGGCATCTATTTCGTACATGTCATTTATTGAAACCCCAATACTTGTAGCAAAAATTCTTGCCACGGAAGTTTTCCCTGTTCCCCTCGAACCTACGAAAAGGTATGCATGGGAGACTTTATTTGTCTCCACAGAACTCTCTAAGACATCTACGATGTGGTTCTGCCCCAGAACCTCCTTAAACTTTTTCGGTCTGTATTTACGATATAACGCCAAATCATGCATATTTTTATTCTACTCTATTTTACCTAAAAAATCATTAGCTATGTTTTCTACTTGAAGAGCATTCTCAGCTTCCATGAGTTTCACTCGAAGCTCTCTCGCCCCATCAAAACCATTCACATATGCTTTGTAATGTTTTTTCATAATGGCGAAGTTTTTATGCCCACTCAGCATTTTTTCAAAAAGCTTGGTGTGTTCTATCATGACTTCGAGCTTCTCTTTAATAGATGGAACTTTTTCAGCAAACAACCACGGGTTACCAAAGATTGCTTTACCGAGCATCACTCCGTCGCAGCCTGTCTCCTCCACTTTTCTTTTCGCATCTTCTAAATTTAAGACATCGCCATTGCCTAGTATTAAAGTTTTTTTCTTCATTTCATTTCTAATTTGAACTATTCTTTTCATCAAGTCCCAGTGCGCAGGAACATTAGACATTTCTTTACGGGTACGCAAATGCACCGTAAGCGCCGCTATATCTTCCGACAACAGCTCCCTTATCCAAGTTTCAATTTCATTTTTATTGTAACCAATGCGAGTTTTCACAGACACTGGCAAATCACCTGCGCCTTCTTTGGCCGCACGAATAATTTCCCGAGCAAGTTGAGGATTTTTCATCATAGCTGCGCCGGCGCACTGCTTCTCGATAGATTTATCAGGGCATCCCATATTTATATCTACTCCGTCAAAACCAAGCTCTCTACAAAGTTCCGAAGCTTTCTTTATGTTTTCCGGTTTAGATCCGAAAATTTGAGCTACCATTGGTCTTTCGTTTTCGCTGTAGATAAAATCAACTAAAAGTTTTTCTCTGCCAGCACTACACAATCCATCTGCTGATACAAATTCTGTCCAAAAAACATCTGGCTTAGCACAAGAAGCCACAATTTGTCTAAAAATCATATCTGTCACATTAGCCATAGGAGCCATTACTAAAATGGGTTTTTTCAATTTTTTCCAAAATCCTTTTGACATAAATGCATTCTAAAAGTTTTCTATGAAATTGACAAGGCTTTTGTTTTGTCATAAGATTCAAATCAGTTATTTAAATTCATGCTCAAGGAGGAAAAATGCAAGCAACGCATTTGATACTAGATTTTCATAATGATATTTTTTCTTTAGAAGAAAAGAGAATTCAAGAACCAAATAAGAATTTAACTAGTTTTTTTAAATTTCGCGAAGAAGAAAAGTTCCTTTTAGAAGAAATGGTTCAATTTGGAATATTCACAATACAAAGTATTCATGATTTGGCTTTACGCGGATTTATTACTCAAAAAGCCAAAGAAAAAATCAAGGAGTTGCTAGTAAAATCACCGAGAGGAAAAAAGTGTATATAATCATAGATTTCATTGATAATGCTTTTCATTTAAGAGAAAGTGAATTTATTCCTAATATGCGTAATTTTTATGATTTCTACCGATCAATGCAAATAGAGAACTTGGATAATATAGTAAAGATTATTAATTTATCTTTTTCACATTGTTGTGTTTTATTACTGTATGGATATATTA
>Ga0076234_147_pt1 | contig 3695 bp, 4 predicted proteins | sample RifGroF1_FD_67873 | JGI IMG/M metagenome (GOLD analysis project Ga0076234, IMG submission 67873) | Parcubacteria bacterium GW2011_GWF1_40_5
AGGACGACGAAAGGGCCTGTACCCTTAAGAATTTCACTTTCTTCCCGAATATCAGAGGCTATCACATTTTCATTGCCGTATTTTTCTCGCAGAGCCAAAGTCAGCTCCACTCCTATTTGCCCGCATGCGCCAATTACTAAAATCTTTTCCATATGTTTGCATTATATCAAATTAAATCTATTCTGTATTCTTTACCATAATCCTTAAAGTTTAGTTTTTTATAGAAATCATGAACTTTAGAGTTAGTATTACGACTTGTACCAATTATTTTGTAGCAACCTTGCTTTTTTGCTTCTTCTATCACAGCCTCAACTAATTTAGAACCGATGCCTCCTCCACGATACTCCTCTTTAACAAAAACATTCTCTAAAAACCCAAACGGCTTGGTGTGTAAATCATTAAACATAATATATAAATAGGCTCCACCTAAAATATTACCGTTTTCTTCTGCCACAATTTTTATTGCATACGCCTTATTCTCTTTTTTTGAGGTTATGTTCATATATTATATTTTATTCCACTGTTACAGACTTTGCCAAATTCCTTGGCTTATCGACATCATTACCACGTTCAACCGCTATATAGTAGGCAAAGAGTTGCATTGGAATAAAAGCCAGAATCGGAGTCAGAATCTCAAGAGTTTTTGGAATATAAATTACATCATCAGCGATTGTTTTAATCTCCCTGTTGCCTTCAGTGGCGACGGCTATCACACGCCCGCCGCGAGCTTTTATTTCTTGAATTCCAGTTTTGCTTTTTTCATACATACTGTCATTCGGTGCTATAACAAGTGATGGGAAATTTTTATCAATCAGTGAAAGCGGTCCGTGTTTGAGCTCGGTGGCATTTATTCCTTCGGCATGAATGTAAGAACATTCTTTGAGCTTTAATGCCCCTTCCATGGCAGCTCCGGCATTATATTTGCGACCAAGGAAAAAGAAATTATTATTTTTGCTGTATTTTTTCGCAAGTTTTTTTATTTCATTGGCATTTTTTAGAATTTTTTCTGCTAAATTCGGAAGTCTTTGCATTTCTTTTAAGATCTCTTGAGCTTTAGCCTTTGATAAATCACGCATTCTCCCTAGATAAACGGCAAGCATGATGAGAATAAGCACTTGCGAAGTCGAAGCTTTAGTACTTGCTACAGCTGTTTCCGGCCCTGCATGGTTGTAAATACCAGCGTCTACGGCTCTAGCAATACTTGAACCGATGACGTTTACTACACCCAAAGTCAACATATTTTTTCTTTTAGCTTCCTTAACGGCATTTAAAGTATCGGCAGTCTCTCCGGATTGTGAAATTGCAATAAACCCCGTGTTTATGTCAACCGACGCATCACGGTAAGCAAATTCAGAGCTGTATTCAACCTTTGTAGGGATTTTTGCTAGTTCTTCAAATGCGTATTCACCGACAAGACCGGTAAAACGTGCGGTGCCCATAGCTGTGATAGTGAGACTTTTCAGTGAGCGAAGCTCTTTTCCAAATTTCTCCAATCCGCCAAATTTAATGCCACCTTTATCCACCAGAATTCTTCCTCGCATTGTGTTGCGCAGTGATTCCGGCTGTTCAAATATCTCCTTGAGCATAAAATGAGGGAAACCGTTCTTTTCCAGTTCTTCGATTTTTGTTTCAAGTTTCTGGACATAAAGATTTTTTATTTTATTATCTATGGTTTTTATTCTAAGTTTGCCGTTTTTTATTATAGCTATTTCCCTATCTTCCAAATACACCACTTTTTTCGTATGTTCAACAATTGGCGTGGCGTCAGAAGCTACGAAAAACTCCCCTTTGCCTATTCCTACCACGGCAGGAGAACCTATTTTTGCCACTACCATCGTGTTCGGTTCATCTTTCGACAATACTAAAATCGCGTAAGCTCCGGTCACCTGTAAAAGTGCTAGACGTACCGCCTCATCAATACTTACCTTCGCATTATTTTTTATATCTTCGATTAAGTTTGCTAAAACTTCGGTATCCGTATCAGATTTAAATTTATAATTCTTTTTTAATAGAACTTTTTTTATCGAAAGATAATTTTCGATTATTCCATTGTGCACTATAACAATGTCCCCATTATTAGATAAGTGTGGATGAGCGTTTCTGTCTGATGGAATGCCATGAGTTGCCCAGCGAGTATGCGCTATGCCAACTCCACCGGAAAAATTCTTGATATTTTTATTTTTTACAAATTTCGACAATTCTGCTACTTTACCCTTTTTCTTGTATACCGAAAAAGCACCATTCTCTAAAAGTGCTACTCCCGCAGAGTCATAGCCACGGTACTCCAGCCGTTCCAATCCTTTGATTAGAACCGGGTAGGCCTGTTTTTTGCCAATGTATCCAACGATGCCACACATACGAATTACAATAGCAAAAATTAGCAATTTAGGCTAATATCTACAAATGCAATCTAAAGTTAAAAATATCGTTACTATAGGTGGCGGTACAGGTAGCTACAGGCTACTATCTGGATTAAAAAACATTACAAATATTTCTATTTTCGCAGTTGCATCTATGGCAGATGATGGTGGTTCTACTGGTATTCTACGAGAGAAATTTGGAGTTCATCCAATGGGAGATATTAGGCAATGTTTCTCCGCTCTTACTCTTAATACAGAAATGTATGAGTTTTTAAAACATAGAAATACAGATGGTCACATGATTGGAAATTGGTTTATAGCTGGTCTGGAAAAGTTAACAGGAAATTTTGAGGAAGCCTTAGAAATAGCTACGAAATTTCTAAAACCAAAAGGTACTATTATCCCTGTTACTTTAGATGATGCACAATTGGGTGTTCTACTTACCAACGGTCAAAAAATAGAGGGTGAAAGTAAAATCAGTACCAGTGATTTGAAAATTGTAGATGTGAGGAAAATTTTTTATAGGAATAAAGTGCAACTAAATCCAAAAGCTGCAAAGGCAATTCAGGAAGCAGATTATATAGTAATTTGTCCTGGAAATTTTTATGGTTCCATTGTACCTAATCTAATCGTAGAAGGATTTAAAGAATCTTTATTAAAAAGTCGAGGGAAAGTTATCGCTATAGAAAATTTAAAAGGAGAAGATACAAATACCTATTTGGATAAACTGGAATTTTATCTAGGAAGACCAGTAGACAATTTAATTAAAGGTGAAGCCCCCCTTAGATCTAAAGAAACTATAATACCAATATCTGGAGATATAATGAAAAGAAGTCTTATTCGTCATGATTCGTCCAAGTTGGCACAAGCTATTAGTAAAATAATAAATAAAAAATAATATGAAATACATTTTTGACTTTGATGACGTGTTGTTCAATAATACCAAGCAGTTTAAAGAGCACATATATAAGTGTTTAGAAAAAGCTGGTATCTCTCGTACTGTGGCGGAAACATATTACACAGAAGTTCGTGAAAAGGAGTTTTCGTTAAAAAACTTCATCTCTACTTTGCTTAAGCGCGGAAAGATAGATAAAAAGATGGAAGATATTTACGAAGAGATAATGTCTGAATGCCCGAACTTTATAAATAATGAATTACTGGATGAGATAGAAAGATTGGGAAAAAATAATTGCTATTTAGTAACTTATGGTGGAAAAGAATTTCAACAAGACAAACTGGACAGGAGCGGGGTGTCCATATATTTTTCTCAAACATATGTGGTTACAGAAAGCAAAAACGAAATAATTTCTATGATATGCGCGAGCCATAAAGATG
>Ga0076234_132_pt1 | contig 3239 bp, 5 predicted proteins | sample RifGroF1_FD_67873 | JGI IMG/M metagenome (GOLD analysis project Ga0076234, IMG submission 67873) | Parcubacteria bacterium GW2011_GWF1_40_5
CAAACATAGCCACGGCCAAAGCAAAAATCAAAGGAATGACCGAGTCATTGATAATGCGGGTTACATAGCATAAAAGGTCCTGAAACTTTGGACTGCCGGCAAGACTACAAGTTCCTGCTGGCCCAGTCAAAGACTGAAGTGTTGGCGCGGAAACACCGCCAAGATCAAAAGTCGTAACAACTATGTTCACAAACCCCCACAAGCCGATAATGACAGCCAGGCCAATGAGACCGTAGATTATAGTGTCTCGACCTTTCTTTTTAGCCTCGTCAGCATCACCAATTACATACTGCACTACACCCCAAACCAAATACACCACGCCCAAAGCAACCAAAACTGGGAGAACAGAATTAAGAATTCTGTGTGCTTGACACAATAATTTACCTATGCCGTCCAAAGTGGTACAGTCAGTATTTGCGGCAAAGGTAACTAAAGGCAAAAAGGTTATAAAAAAAAGTATTGGAATGAATTTTAATAAATTTTTCATAATTTTAAATTGATAATTTTTTAGGCTCCAAGCCCGACAACGGTATTCGATATAAGCTTCGCAATCGCCCACGACCCTAAGAGGATAGCGGCGCCAATCAGAGTGTAAAGAAGAGCGTCTTTGGCTTTGGTTAGCTTTTCTGAATTACCCATTGCCGATACGAAAAGAAAACCACAGTAGATGACAGCCAAAGCGATGAGGGGTATGCCAACTTTCAGCGCGCCCTCTAAAAGGATTTTTATAAACTGGGGTATGGTAGTAGTTGTCTCTCCGAGCGGATTACATATTTTCCCCCCAGCTGGGTCACACACCGCCGCTAGCGCATAAAAAGGCACAGAAAACGAAAAGAACAACAAAATTCTATACCAATTTTTATTCAAAAAAGCCATAGTTATATTATATCAATAAAAAAGAGTCAAGGCAAAATTCCATATTTACGGCAAGTTTATAAAAGGCAGGCCAATCCAGTCACCTTGGAAACCTAGGATTGATAGTACGGTCCTGACAATAAGCCAAGCTGCCGCTGCCAGCGCAAGCCCTATTACAGCGTTGGTGAAAATACCTTTCGCTTTTGTTTTGGTCTCCGCTCCGCCGGCAGTTACTAATAGAAAACCGGCATATAGGAACATTATGGCGGCGATAGGAATAGCCAGACTAAAAAGAACGAACTGGATGACTTTGTTTATAAGATTCATGAAAGCTGTAAAATCACAGGCCAGGGGTTGAGTAACCGTGCCATCGCTGTTTGTAACTATCCCAGCATTATTATTGCAAGGCACCAAGGAATCATCTGCCGCTAGAGAAAAGACAGGCATAACGAGAATCAAAAATATTGCAAGATAAATTAAAAAATTTTTCATTTGAGTAATAATAAACTTAGTTTGTTGCTGGCGTCCATGATAGCGTCTCTTGGTGTCATAGCATTCGAAAGTACGCCTTCAATCATCCTGCGGAAAATGTCGTCTGTATCTTTAGACGAAGGGTCGAGCCAGCTCCTCGCATAAAGGGCAGAATTATAAAAAACTGGAAAATAAGCGCCTGGGGGTTTTATGGCAAGCAGATCCCGTCTGACCGGAGCTACTCCCAGGGCTCCCGCAAATTTGGACGCAAAGTCCCCCTTAGACATAAGACTTGCCGCAGTAAAGGCTGTGGTTGGATTTTTAGAAAAAGCTGACACCGCAAGCCCGGTGACATGGGCATTCGTTAACTTAAAAGCTGCATTTCTATTTTGAGGAAAAGCGCTAGCCAGAAAGTTTTGATTGGGATTTTTATTAATGAGAGACTGAAGCTCGCTCCCAAAACCGAAATAAAATGCTAAATCCTCTCTTGAAAAAGCATCACGGGAGTTGGGAAAAGATTTATTCCAAGAATATATATTCTGATTCGGATCTGCAAAGTCAGTATAAAACTTCAAGACTGGACTAAGGTCATATTTTTGATTTTGATCATTCAAAAGAGAAACGAAGCTGCCATCTTTTTCCGCTGTGATCGAATTACCCACCTGCATAAAAAGAGCAGTTAGTATATCTTTGGCGTGCGCAATGTTTGAAAAATGCCCTAAAGCAACCGCGCTTTTTATTATTTTACCCGAATCGTCCTTTTTCGTAATTAAAGAAATAAGATTAGAAAATTCGTCCCAAAAAACTGGAGGGTAAACAATGGCATTGGCATCAAGAATGCTGCGGTTGTAGTACATTACAAGCGGATCAATGGCCAAAGGATAGGCCAAGATACCTTTAGAGGTTAAAAATACCTCGCTGGCGCCGGCAAAAGTATTTTTAAAAGTAGCCAATGATAGACTCTCGTATGGTATGGCTAAAATTTTATTCGCATAGTGAACTGCCAAATCATCAGACAAGAAAAACATATCTGGTCCGATGCCGGAAGCTATCGACTCCAATAGATCTTGGTCAAAAGTATCTCCTGACTTTTCCACATATTTAACAATAAAAGCAGGATTGCTGTTATTGAAATCAGTAATTATTGAGGATAAATTTTCCCCCTTCACTGTCCCCCATAAAACAACTGTCCCCAGAGCTCCCGGTGTATCGTTGTTTCCGATTGGTATTGCGCCGGAAAAAACCAAAACACCAAAAACAGCCCCAGCTATAAACAAAACGATAACTATAATTTGAAAATTTCCCTTCATGTTTAATTACCCTTTATTAGTATCATACCATAATGATGCTCTCCTGCATCAATATCTCGTTCTAAAATAAAACCCTTGGCTTCGAAAAGTTCACGGGCTTTGGTTGAAGAAATTGTTCCCTTAGGTGAAAAAGAATCCGAAGACCAATCAACCAATAACACCTTGCCTTTTGGCTTTAATATTCTTTTTATTTCCTCTATGAAAGTATTTTTGTCTTCCACTTGGAAGAGCACATTTGAAGCTAAGACTACATTCGCAATACCATCTCCTATTTTAGTACCGTTAATTTTTTCAATATTTCCCCAAATGATATGTATATTGTTAAGCTTGGCATCTTTAACTTTATTCTTAATAGTGGTCAAAAAATCTTTTACGATTTCCACCGCATAAACTTTACCTTGTGGCACAAGCTCTCCCGCCGCGAGAGAATAATAGCCAGTCCCCGCCCCCAAGTCCGCCACAATATCATCATCCCGCAAAGGAAGCATTTTTAAATTTTTTACTGGGTCGGTGAACATATATATACTATACCATTTTAAGATTCTTATATGCAGGCGAGAGAGGCGATGCCGTCACCACCACGCAAACGCATGATGGTCACAC